>Ga0114976_10000171_pt1 | contig 37779 bp, 27 predicted proteins | sample S_130805_EF_Meta_FD_87319 | JGI IMG/M metagenome (GOLD analysis project Ga0114976, IMG submission 87319) | Freshwater microbial communities from Lake Simoncouche, Canada to study carbon cycling - S_130805_EF_MetaG | ecosystem: Environmental > Aquatic > Freshwater > Lake | place: Lake... | reverse complement strand
TAATAGATTCATCATAAAGAGAATTATAGGTGGTTGGACTCGTTTTTATAGAGAGCCTCCCATCTGGTTCAATCTGTAAATAATATTGTGGAAGAGAGATCTGAATTTTACGTAAAATACTCGGATTTAACATGATATCTAATTCAAGATTTGACATGTAGACAAGACTATAAAGAGGATGATTACGTCCTGTATACCATTGATGTGAAGACATCTTTTGTAATTAAATATATACATCTATAGAATAAATCTATCAATTTTAAAAATAAATCTCTTTATAGGAGACTTACAAGAATCTTCCAAGCACGAGGGTCAAGATAGGTCTGAAGAAAGATGCGTGCATCTCGGTTAGACGATTTCTTTAGGTTTGCAACAAGATTCTTTATGGGAGGTAAATTGAATCGATCTTGAAGAAGTTCATCCTTTAGAGGATAGTATCCCTTTCCAACCTGAATATAGATTTCTCCATATTCAACGGTTAAACCAATCGATTTGAAGGGAATAACCGCTTGCACAAGTGTATTCGGACGCTCTCCCGCCAGGACTCTGTGTCCATCTGCACGGGTTACTCCAGGTGAGGAGGAGGTTACAAAGGCGATTGCCAATGCTACAGTTGATATAACGGTGGATGTATATGTACGTGGTGGATCAGGGAGTGATCCACCAGACAAGGTACGTCCCATGGCTATTTCCACAGGTCTAGCGGCTGCTGTAGCAGCAGCTGCAAGATGTGACAGAGCAGAAGAGTTAGCAGAAGATGATGAAGTATTACTCATTCTTGTGTGTGTATAATATGATATGTAAATAAAATACTGTTTCAATTTTATACAATTTATAAAATTGAGACGAATGAGTCCATGTTTAAGGAACTTAAATGAACGAATAGAATAGAGAGGATGAGTTTGAAAATAAGCGCATCCGAACAGGCCGAACTTACTCGTCTATGGACGGCGTGGGACGGATCTGAAAATCTAGAACTTGAATCCACCTTTCCTGTGAAAACCTATGTGGATTATATGCATATTATGGAATTCCTACAGTCCCTTGGACTTCGTGCAGAAGATGCTCCCGCAAAGTTAAATATTATACTTCCAGGTGGATTGCGTATTTCGATCGTAGGAGAGGACAAGATTCAAGAATATTATGATACTGGAAAATTAACGGAATATCATATATTGCTCAAACAGCGTTATGGACCGAAAGAAACTCCCGATGAAGTAATTTTATCAGAATATGATGTGAAAGTGAAAGTTCGTCGTGAGCTTGCATTAAATAAATATGATGCAAGAGTGAAAGCGGCATTAAGTGAATGGCCTACCAGTTTGAAAACCTTTCGATACATGAAGCGATCCAGCTTTACAAGTACCAAAAATCCAGGGATTCAATTTGATGCCACCATTGTTCGACAAAGTCGGCGCCCCTCCAGGACGCTTCAAGAGTCAGGAACCATGACGCGACCAGACCATTACGAGGTTGAAGTAGAAGCGAAACAGAATATTGCTGGAAGTCTTGGAATGAAAGGATTCTTAACCGGAATTGCTCGCGTTCTTCAAGGTCTTCAGCAATCGTATGTAATTCTTACAAAGACTGTTACGGAGACTGTTCTTCGTGCCATTGGAGACTTTCCAGGATCTCAGCCAGCCACCTTGATGATGGAAAACATTGCCATGGAAAAGACAGTTGGAACCCCCAACATTCGATTTGATGATTACAATGTAACAGATAAAGCAGATGGCGATCGTTGTCTCCTTTATATTGCCGAAGATGGTCGCATTTATCTGATGGATAAAGACCAGCATGTGTACGGAACGGATCGCCAGATCGCAGATCCTACGACTATGTCTGGTGTTCTTCTTGATGGAGAGTGGATTCATCGCAATGCAAAAGGAGAGGCTGTAAATTATTATTATGCCTTTGATATCTATAATGGAAGAAATGGATTGGATGTTACCAAACGTCCCTTCTATGTTCGTGTCAAAGATGCCGATACACGCTTGCAAGAAATGCAAGAAGTGGTGGCTGCATTACGAGATGCTGCCTTTGTAGTAAAGGGGATTCCATCCTCCATGTCTCTTCAGATCACAATGAAAACCTTTCAGCCAGTCTTAGATCCTTCTGTTCCAGGAGGTATCTTTGCAGAAGCAAAATCTGTCTTAGATCGTGTGAATCCTCCCTATCATACAGATGGCTTAATCTTTACTCCCAATGCCACGCCTCTTCCACGAGGAAAAGGTTCTTGGGCAGCCCAACTCAAATGGAAGCCTGCTGAAGAAAATACGATTGATTTCCTTGTCCGTATGGAACCAGCCTCTGCTATGAAAACAAATGATGAATCCCTTCAATTGTGCAAAATTCTTCATCTATATGTCGGATCCTCTGAAGATGTCATCCGAGATCCACGAAAGATACTCTTACTAGAAGAACCGCTTCCCCTTCCAACAGATGCAACTACCTATCGTCCGATTGAATTCATTAGTGATCCCTTTGATCCCTATGCATCCGTATGTTATGTTCCTATCAAAGATGGAAATATATATACAACTCGAATAAATCATATTATTCGAGATAATTCGATTGTAGAAATGGCGTATCATCCTGATCGTTCGATTGGATTCCGATGGGAACCCACGCGTGTTCGATGGGACAAGACAAGTCGTTATCTAAGTGGAACCTATGGAAGAACCTTTAACAATGATAAAACCGCTGCATCTGTATGGACATCCATTCATGAACCGATTACAAAGGATATTATTACGACTGGACTTCTCTTTTCGAAGAAAGAAATGATGGATATGACAAAACTCTACTATAAAGTGGGTATTTCAGCATCCGATAAACTTTTAACAAAAGGATTACAGAAATTTCACAATCAGATTAAAGAGCGAATACTTCTGAAATCAACCTTACGATCCTTCAAAGATCCTCTTCTCTTGGACATGTCCTGTGGAAAAGGGGGTGATTTGGATAAATGGATCAAACACGGTGCACATTTTGTGCTTGGTTGTGATATTGCTGAAAGTGGATTGAATGATCCACGGGATAGTATTTATAAACGCTATATTGAAAAGATTCAAGAGCGAGGCGGTCATGATCGCATTGCTCCTATGCTCTTTCTACAAGCCGATGCATCCAAGCTCTATGCAGATGGAACGGCAGGTATGACCCCTGAAGATCGTGCTATGTTGCGATGTGTATGGGGTTTAGAAGAAGCCACCGTGCCTCCTCTTGTTCAAAAATACAAAGGAATGGCATCGGGTGGCTTTGATGTTGTTGCTATGATGTTTACACTTCATTACATGTTTCAAGATCGTGCCACCCTGGATGGATGGATACATAATCTAGCATCATGCCTTAAAGTCGATGGATATTTTGTAGGATGCTGTTTTGATGGCGATGCAGTTGCAAAAGCCCTACAAGCTGTTCCTGAAGGAAAGCTTTTATCTGGAGTTCAAAAAGATACAACCTTATGGTCGATTCGAAAAGGATATGATGATTCTTATTCGGGATATTTACCTCCTACTGATGAAAGTATCGGTCGTGCGATTGATGTCTATTTTGCAAGCATTGGTGAAGAATTCACCGAATACTTAGTGAGCTTTCCATATTTGGAGAAGCGTCTACGCGAAATTGGATGTGAATTATTGACGGAAGAGGAATATCGTGCAATTGGATTGCATAATTCCACTGCCATGTTTGAAACCTCTCACAAAATGATGTCGGATCATGGAGAAATATATCCCATGCTTCCTGTCGTACAAGAGTATTCTAACTTTCATCGATGGTTTATCTTCAAACGCCGAACAGGAGCAATTAGTGCCCCTGTTCCAAGCGCAACCCCTCCTGCCTTGATTATTCGTCCTGCAGAAGAAGATCTTCCTGCAGAGATTATTACACATGCACCCCCCCTATTGGAAGAAGAATTAATTATGCTTGATGATATTGATGCTCCTGCAGAAGAAGTTTCTGCAGAAGAACTTGTTGAGGAGGAAGATTCTCCTGAGGAGCCTATTGCAATAGAACCCTCTCTTCGTCCTGTTTCAGGACCGATCCTGAAATTTTATGAAAAATCTGCTGAACGCGATGATCTGAAGATCAAGCGTCCTGATTGGGGAAAATATCTTTCCACTGCAACACCCTTCCCCTTTCGTGATCGAGATGATCCTTCCATTGTGTATCCCAATTTAGAAGCCGCCCTTGCCTCTGAAAAATACAAAGTGGCAACCAAGAAGCCAGAAATCGGTCCTGCCGTCTTTGCCTCTCTTGGCAATCTAAGTGAGATTCGAACAAAGTCCAAAGATCTAAAAAAGCATGGATTTGATTCTACTGTGTGGGATGCTCAAAAAGAAGACATCCTTCACGAATACCTTTCCCAACGATTTGAATCAGATGAAGTCTTCCAACAAATTATGATTGCTGTTGGACAAAAAGAGATTCGTCTTGCCTTCTATACCGGTCCCACTACCAGCAATGAGCTCGGCGGGCTCGTCAAAGGAAACTCCATTGAAGGAGAGAACTTGTATGGCAAAGCCTTAATGGCATTAGTCGGTACAACTTATTAAGCATCTCTTATTTTTACACTGTACAATTAGAATGGGGTGTGAAGAGGTTACATCTGCTAAATATCAAACTCGAAAATCTCCTCCCTTTCATGCAGGGGATTGCAAAGGTCTTACCAAACAAGGAAAAGATGGTTCTTATGTTTCAACATCTGATGCAAAAGGGATTTACAAATGGATAAAAGCGAATGTAACGCGCAAGATTGCGAAAGGCGAAAAACGATATCATATTCTTCACAATGGTAGCAGACCCTTTCAAGTCACTGTATCTGGTAAAACGGTAGAAATCTATAAAGGAGACCGTGTGGAGGGCGATGATTATGATGAACACAGATCTTATAATAAACTTATAAAAAAACTAACTGTAAAAGCGGTCTATCCCGGTGAAACTCCTGTACATGCAAATATGTGGATTAATGAACATACTGCTGTTGATAAAGGAAATTCGGTTCTTCTTCATGTGAAAGGAGATCATTATATCTATGTGGGAAATGATATATATGAATTCACTATGGAAGATGATGTTATTGCGTATTATTCTCCGATTGGACCAAATGATGTTCCCTATCCAGTTGTCATCGGAACCAAATACGTCTATTTTATGCTAGATCGTACCTATATGTCCAAAGAGATCTTTACAGCAAAGATGAGTCCTGCAGAATGGGCAGATGCCTATGCCTATTATTATGGTTCGAAAGACTATGCCACAGGAGAAACAATCAATTGTTATACGAAATATCGAACAAATCTAAAGAAACGTAAACAGTGCCAACAGGAATATAATAACATACGTCAAAAAAGAGAAAAAGATGCTATTAAACACATGAAAGGAGTGAAACTACTAGCACGGGCATAACTATGTATTGATCTAAACTAAATAATGATATACTTTTATAATAGTATGCCATTATCTTCGGACGGAGCTCTTCCTTGGCAGCGGTTGGCGGTGGTCAATGCGCATGCTCGTGATGCACGGATCACCTTTGATGAACCTTCCCACACCTATTCCATTGATGGAAGCAAATACGATATATCTTGTACCGGATTTGTTCACTCCTTTTTCGGTCATTTTGATGCCGACAAGGTGATTGCAAATATGATGAAAGGGCGAAATTGGAATGAGGAAAATAAATATTGGGGAAAGACGCCTGAAGAGATTAAAGCGGGATGGGCTGCCAATGGAAAAGCTGCCTCCGAAGCTGGAACACGCATGCATTTAGATATTGAACATTATTACAATTCCGATCCGGTTGGAAACATGGCAATCGATGAATGGGACGCATGTCCTGGACCTGAATGGGATTATTTTATGAACTATGAAACCAAATTTCGTATTCCTAGTGGATATGTCCCCTTTCGTACGGAATGGTTAGTCTTTTATGAAGAGATTCGTTTAGCAGGATCAATTGATATGGTCTATAAGAAACCCGATGGAACCATTGCAATTTATGATTGGAAACGTGCCAGAGACATAAAAATCGAAAATCCGTTTCAAAAAGGATTAACGCCGGTGGATCATCTTCCAGACACGAATTACTGGCATTACACCTTACAATTGAATGTCTATGCAACTATTTTGGAAAAGAAATATGATATGAAGGTGAGTGAACTGGCATTAGTCATCCTACATCCTGATAATTCCTCCTTTCGTGTGATGAAATTGAATCGGTTGGAGGAGGAGGTGGATGCTGTCTTTGCGCATCGGTTAAAAAAGATACGTGGCTAATCTTATGGTTCTACAGGGGCAGCCTCGGCTACAGGCTCGGCTGCTGCTTTTTTCTTCTTTTCAGGATGAGTAAATCTGGAATCTGACCACACTGGAATATAAGAGGATATATTAGTTGTTAAATGGTATCGTTTATTCATGGCTTCATATTGATCCATAGTAAAGAGTAGGAGATCATTCATTTGGCGAATTATATCTTCAGAGGTTGCGGTTGCAAATGTATTTATTATATCACGAAATGCTGCAAGGAACATTTCAAGAAGATGGGCACGACTTTGTGTGACATGCAATTGTTTTTCATGTTTTTGCAACGCAATCTTCCAATGTTCTTCGGTAAGTTCCTTTGTAAGATAGCGGACACGAAGAACGCGTCGAACATCTAGTGCTGGAGGTCGTGGTGCAAGATGTTGTTGAAGACCTTGTAATATATGTTCATAATGTTGTACACGTGTATAACGACCAAATATACATAGACACCGATTAGACTCTTCTGTAGGAGGATGTATGTTGGATCGGTAGTTTATGAGGTGAATTAATTCACGTTGATCTATGCCGCAGGCAGGAATACCGGCAGGAGCTGGAGCACCCCCGCCTGCCCGTTTCCATTGAAAGTAATGAGGATTGTGCATAACGCCTGTTTCAATGGCTCCTGTTCTCCAACTAAAGGCAGTTTTGCATTCAGTGCAAAACATTTGATCGCATCCGCTCACCTTTGAAATCATAGCACTGCACTTTGGGCATGGCTTTGCTTCTGCAGCAATCAAGGCAACGCTTGCTACTTTTTCTGCATCACATATATGAGATTCTGTCGTAATAGGATCATGGCATTTATTGCAGACTTTTACAGAACAGAGACCGCATTTCCATTGGGTAGATAGAAATCCACGACAATCGGTGACAGGGCAGGCTTTGATAAATTTTCGTTTTTCAACAGGGACTTCTACTGGTGCATCTCCATAGAGAGGTCGTCGATATCCAAACGATGTAACGCGGTCTTTATATTTATTTACACGTATATATGAATATATATGATTTAATTCATTAAATCTATGATACTCTTCCGATGCTTGACAAATAGTGGTATTCTCCTCTTTTCGCTTCTGATATTTAATAAGTAATAATGCATGCTTCTTTTCATAAGCTTCGTACAACTCCTTACAGTATCTACATGATTCCCAGTCAGGAGTATTATGACGAAGATCAACTCTATTCCCACCAGGTATATTATATGTGCCATGATCATATTTCATCTTATGTCTTGTTTGATGCAATAATCGACCAAGTAGATTGATCTTATGATTCGCCTTCATTAAATTTATATATGCAACAGAAGTTGTTACATTTAGTGTAACACTTTTTATTGTTGGACACATTGCTTTATAGGTTTCTATATATATTTTTGCTTTTTCATATCGTATGGCATCCTCTTGTGTATCAGGAAGGCGGATTCGTTCTGAATCCACTAATACTTTTTCTCGATGGGCTTTAAAGGGACCCGTTCGAAATGCAGCTGTACAATTTGCATCAATAAATTCACGATTCCAAATGACTTTGCAACTAGGGCAATGTATTTCAAGACTTTCCTCTAAGAGAAGACAGTCTTGAAGACATTTTCGACAGAAGATACTATTGCAGAATAAACAAGTGGAATCTTTCTTTGTACTTTTATTACATGATTCTAGACAAATCGTACACTCCATAATGATTTATATAAATATATAAATTATTATGATATATCAATTTTATTACATACGTTCTAATGCGATTTGAATATCTTCTGGAAGTTGCTCATAGGTTACATATCGAGTGGGTTCTACTCCACCTTCTTTATACAGAAGAGGAAGGGATTCGCCATCCAACAATAGATATTGAGAGGATGGGTCTGCAATAACTTCTTTAAATTCCAACATACCAGTTCGTATATGTTTCTTTGTAAGAATAATGTTTACTTCTAAGATCTTGGATAAATAGTGTAAATCATCCACAGACCATGTGAAGGGTTCTGTTGAATGGGACAGGCGTAATCGTTGCAATTCTTTTTCAAAGGTGGTATAGGTCATGGTTGATCCATCCGATGTGATTAACAATTCGCGAAGAAGGGCATCTCGTAATTCAGGAAGTTTTCGAACAATATCAAATAATTCACCAGAGCGCGACCATCCTCCATCTTCCCACGATTGGGGGAGTCCTGATTCCGTTGAAATTGTACGCCCTAATACTTCTGCACTAATTTCTTCTGGATAGGTATATCCTTCTGTATATTTTGTAGGATGTCGTCCCACAAGTCCAACATCTTCATAGATCTTTTTTGTTCCACGTCCCTCAAAACTTAATAAATAAGCATCTTCTTCAGCAGTAAGACCACTTGGACTTCGAAATCGTAATACGCGTTTTTCTTTTGCTTGGAGCACTTCGTAGGCAGAACCATTTGTTCGTAAAAGTTCATCCACTAAGCGAGCTGTTAAAATAATAGATGGATCTTCCACCGTTCCATAAGTAGGAGTATGAATCTTACACCGTCCATCCGACCAACCGCAAATTCCATGACAGTCGCCTTCTTTCAATAATAAACAATCTTGTCGCAATAAGGGAGGAATGGAGGAAGATCCGCTTGTTGTAATCCATGATTTAATAAGCCCATGAAGAAGAAGATCGCCTCGTTTTCGTAATTCATACAAGGGAAGACGATTTCGAGCTGCGCGCAAAAGTTCGATTTGTTTGGCAACACCATGTCCAGTACGGATTAACCAATTTGAAAGGGATAATCGAAGATATTGATACGCTTCCTCCATTAATTCTTCTGGATTTACCTCCACCTGATTCATTAATTTGATCGATTCTTCGTCTGCTTTCTTCAATAAAATAGAATCTTCCTCTTGATTTGTATAGTCACTTTGTTCTTTCATTGGCAATGTAATTGGATAAAGTCCTTCTTCAAATGATGCAATTGGAATTTGTGAATTATTTTCTAAATCAATCTGTGCAAATAGTTGTTTACCATTGTTTAATTTATATCGTATAGTGGAAGGTTTTAAAAATGGAAATTCTTTACTTAATTTGGTAAAGAAGTCAAATGCTTGAGGATAGGATGGAGTGGGTAGTTGTTCAATACCATAGGAACAAGGAATGGAGGTATCAATGGTTCCATCATCTGATATAGGAATATAATAAGAAATAGAATTTTCGTCTACAATAACTCCTACAGCTCGATTTGTTCGTTCACGTAGAATTGATTTAATGACATACTGTTTGTTTGGTTTTAATCGATCCAATAACTGTCCTAATTGTAGAACACGTTTGATTAAGGGTAGCCATACATTAATGGGAGGAACAGGTCGTCCACATCCCAAAATAGGTTGTAAGAATTGATAATAAAGATTTTTTAATTTTTCACGTGAGTCCTTTGAATAAGAGGGTAGGATGGATGGATGAATTGCCCCTACAAAATTTGCATTTGTTTCTACATAAATTAGTGGTTCTATAATGGATTGCTCTTCCATATGATAAATTGGAAGAATACATGGTGTTCCATCTCTGGTTCGTTGAGATATACCAAAGGGTGGGCATAGTATATCTCCCTTTCCTTCTTTTGTTTGAATGACTCTTAGAAGAAGAATTCCACTTTTACTGAACAATCCTGGTGTAGACAAAAATCCATCCCATAACCGTAATTCTTTCTTTTCAGTTGAATCTGATAGATAGGCAATAAATCGTTTCCAAGCTTTAAAAAAACGAACTACATACGCACGATCTGCCGTCTCTAATTTCATCAATCCCATCCATGTTTGAAACTCCAACGCAGTGTAGGTACTTCCAACAGATCCTGGATCTGGTTCTTCTGGATTATGAAATTCATGAATCAGTGTTCCATAATTTGCGGCTTCAAAGGCACGGGCACTTTTTACCATATTTGTTGTACAGATCCATTTGAGCGTATCTACAGGACACATTGTACTTGTTGTAGAAATTCCTGAAACTCCTTGTCCAATACGTGCGCATGCAAACATACTATAGGATAGAAATTGAAGAAAATTTTGACCATTCAGATTTAAATTTCCAGAAATCCCAAAGCGAATAAAGGCATGCGGAGATGGATTTAACCGAGGATATCCTTTTACAAGAGTTGTATATGAATCAATTGATTGTCCTAAGATGGTATCAATTGCTTCAGGAACAAAGCCAACCGATCCTTCTGTCAAGGATTGATTGGATCGTAAAAAATAGGTAGAAGAACTTTGAAGTTTCTTAAATGCATCTCCTAAATCTTTTAATCGTTCTACCTTTTTACTAGATTCATCCACTAATTCCAACGGTTCTGGATAAACAGGTTCCAATCCTTTGGGAGGATCTGGAATGGGAATTGCATCTTTTGGAAGGGATACCTTACTAGGAGATGTAAAACAACATGGAAGAATATATTGTTTTGGATGTTTTACTTCTGAAAAATATCCTACATAAATATTATCTCCTTTTCGTTCAATCACATTTTGTTCTCCACAAAAAGGGCAACTGGGTATGAGTTTCTTTTTTGCACCATTTCGTAATGTAGTTCCCTCATATTCGGATTGTAATATAGGAAGTTGATCCGTTGCACACCATAATTTTGAACAAATATAATAATTTGCCGATCGAACACCAGCTCGTGCAAATACCCATAATTCTTTTTGTTTTTGTTCTTCAATCAATGCCATCAACATAGGAGGGGCTTTCTCTCCTAAAAAGGAAACATCTCCTTTTAACGGGACCCCCATTCGTAAGGCATGAATTTCCATAGCTTCTCGTTCCTTCTTTGTTTTTGGATTGGCTGGATCATCTTTTTTGCGTTCTTTTGCAGTACTTGATACAAATTTTACAACTTCCGCATTATAATCTGATAAAGGATATTCAAGCATATGAACCATTCCTTCATATTTCTGTTTAATGTCTTTGTATTTATTGGGAGAGACAACATAGGGTTGTCGATGTTGTGCCTTTTGACAACTTGTTGTATAGGTTCCAATTAAACTTGTTTCTGGAACCGTAAATTTAAATAATTCTTGATCTGCTTTTATTAAATAATTTACATAATCATATGTATCTTTTTTTGCAGGAGCCAGTAGATCCACTTGTTCTTCTTCAACAGCAGCAAAGGCATTTTCTTCATTTTCTTCAATGGAAAGAACACCTGATGGCATGGATCGCGTTGGAGTCGTGGATTCTTTTATGGATGTTTTTTTATCAGGAAGAATCATTAATTTTGCAATTGTAAAGACTTGTTGTAATTCTTCATAGGATGTGATATGATGAAATTGAAATATATATCGAGGAGACTGATTTTCAATATACAATGTAGCCCCTAACTCATCTGATAAAACAGGTTGCGGTTCTCCATACGTATCAATTTGTTCTTGATGTTGTTTTGCAAATTGTTTAATGGCATCTCCTGCTCGTTTGGATGAAATTCCAAATTCTTGAAGTAATAGCTGAGGTACTTGTTTTGTCTGTTTATGAAAATGATATAATTCAACTGCCTGTTGAATTGGATCTTCCTGTGGAAGCAAGGTTCCCATTCGTGATCGTATGGCAATTCCATTTAATTTTGAATAAATTGGTTCTTCATAAAATAATGGAGTATACTGTTTTAATCGTGCTTGTAATTCTTTATTTGTTAAAACATGCTTTGAATCCACATTTATTTCATAATCTCCTGAAAAAAGAGATAATGTAAGTTTTGGATGTTCTTCCCATCCTACAACTGTAAGAGATGTAAATAATAATTCAAAGGCACGTTCTAAATATGAAAAGGGGATTGGATCATTGGTTCGCAATGCATCTAATTTTGCTTCTGCATGTCCATCTTCATAAATCAATAAGGACCATGCAAATCCTTTTTGTACAACTCGTATATCTTGTATCTCAATTGGAATTTTAATTAATAACACAGATCCCTGTTGCACATCCTGTACATCCATCATATAGAGTCCAAGAATCTGTGTATTTGTAATTAATGGAATTCCACTGGGTCCTCGTCCTAGCTTTAAGGTAGGGACTCCTCGTTGAGGAAAATATCGTATATAGGGAAGATATTTGGAACCTTTCATTGTATGAAATAATACATCTAATCCCTCTGCTTCTACAGAGGCTAGGGGAGGAAGTGTTACATGAAATTGAGTAATATGATTTAATTGAATCTGTTCAATATCATCAAATGAATTATCTATAGAAAGAATGGATTCAATTGTATCAAACATAGACTGTATTGTTGTTTGATATGTTTGTAACTTTGTAAGAATATCTGTTGTATCTCTTGAGGGAGATGTATGAAGTGTTTCTTCCACTTGATTTGGTTCTCGAAGTGCTGGAAAGTATATTTGAAAAAATCCAATAAATTCTTGTAGATTGGTTGGATCTGCAATTGCGGCAAGACTTCGCAAGGTCCATAGATGCAACACAGGTTCATCACGAAATGGAATTGTTTGAAAGGTGAGTCCTGGATACGGTTCTCGTGATACAATCAGATCTGCTCCTTCTGCTGTAACAAAGCGTCGATCGGGAGGTGGATGGGACAATGGATCTGGAAATTGATTGGGAATTGGAACATCTTCTACATACTGAAATTCAATGGGTGTATATGTATTATTATCATTCTTTATTGCTAAAAATAAAGAGTCTGGCAAATACTCTAGTTTATCCGTTGCTTGCATTGTAATTTTTTGTTTTATGGACAAGATTGTTTCAAAGGACGCAACCATTAACGTATAGGTTGTATCTGCTGAATGATCTACAATCTGTAGTTCATTCAAGAAAGTATATACAGGGGGGGGATTCAAGATCTCCATCTACTTCTACTTTTAGGAACTTATATCATCTTTCATCCCTTCCTTATATTTGGGAGAATCGGTGATCTGCACCCCACAATATTCTACCGGGTGTGCTGCAAAATCTTGATATTGATATAAGTTCATAGCTTCTGCTTGTTGTAAGACCCATGCAAAGTTATTCCAAAACTCTGGTGTATGTCCAATACTGCTTGTTCCAATATGAGACATCTCATGCAAGCCAACAAAGACTAAAATATTCTCATTCACCAAGCGTTCCTCCTTGTCTCGCTGGCGTAAACACATATATACCTTTTCCCCCTTGTTTACAGAATAGGAGGTAAAGGAGGCATCGGGAGTACTTTCACTAAATCGTTCCGCCGTTAAATCACAATTCTTCAAGACATGTTTTACAAAGGGTTTATCAGGGTGTTTCTGTTCCAACGCCGTGCGAAGACGGACCAGACGATCTCTTACCCTTGCAAGACGATCTGCTGCCTCTTGCTTGTCCTCCAAATTTCGTACTAAATATCGCTCATTGTCTACCGTACTTTTGACATAGGACATCGGATAAGCAGATTGTTTATACATCATTGCCCCCAGTCCGGCAGCAGCTAAGCCTCCTACAAAGATCCATTCCATTCTTATTCCCTAATATTATAAAAGATTATAGAATAATCTATTATAATCTATATATTTTCTTAAAAGAGTAAGGTACCAGTGGTATAAGGAAAGGATCCAAGATTCACCTTTCCACTATAAATAAACATATTACCCATACCGATCGTGGGTTGTACATTGTTATGAGCTTTGTCTCCTCCTGCAGGATTCAACACATGGGCGTGGGTGGGATCATTAATATTATGTGTGTGTCCTGGATCTGTGATTGTGATTGCCGGTTGCGCAGTATTTGTAGTTCCAGAGCCTGCGCCTGTCCCTGGAACAAATCCAGCGGTTCCGCCTGTAAGAGCCGTGTTTGGTGCAGAATGGCTATGCGCAGCCTGAGACGCAGTAATCTGTGTTGTAGAATTTAATATTGAAATTCCTGTACTTACCAAACTGGTGGAATTATTGGTAGAGACTTGCCCACCTCCAGCCACACCGTGATTGTGGCTTGGCATTTCTGCAATGCTCAATTGATGCACGTATTCACCAATGGTACTTCCCAAGGCAACACGAAAAGTACTGGAATTCGCATCGGTACCGGTTCCAGTGGCAGCCGGAACGCGCCCTGCCGGGTTCGGCAAATTAAACGTAGAGGTCGCTCCAGAGCCGCCATACGAATATCCAATCACATTGTATAAAAAGACGTAGGAACTAACTGATAACGATCGCCCATCGCAGTTCAACCATCCCATATGATCGGTCGGAACCACCGAAAACTTGGTGTCTCCTACTGTCGGCTTCTGATGTGCCGATAAAGTAAAAATCTGACGTACGTAGCTAGTCATATTCTAAGTATTAGATATATAAGAAATTTATGCAATATAGTCCCATATATTTAAAATATGTTAAATGGTTAAATGTTTATACTATAAAATATAGTGTAAACGTTTATAAAAAGTTATAGTTTCATATGATAAATATATTTACTCAAGGGGTCTCCTTTGCAAATCTGGGCTTATTGTCGTATTTAACCAAGGGCTTACGACAACCTGAGGATTAGGAGGGTCTGAACGAAGATCGTGGTTGGCATTGCGGAGCGACTGTCCCACCGTGTTCACACCAATCAACGCACCTGCACTCAAGAAGTTCTTGCCGCTAATATCACCAGATCCCATAGGATTGACCGCCGCCCACTTGGAGTTAGGATCACTGGGAAGAAGTTCCTGTGGCTTCAGCTGATTGGTAGGGTAGCAATCACTGGGAGGAGCTCCACCAGGGAAGGGCATAGGAGAGGGGGTAAGATTCATGAAGCCTTCTGCAGTAGGAACCATAGAAGGACTGGCAGAACCACCGGAAGGAATGGCTGGCATATTTGGAACACTTGGCAGCATAGAATTACCAACCTGGGCACCACTGGTGGAAGGAAGACCAGACGTTGTATTACCCCCCATGGAACTGGCAGCTTCCTTCACAAAGGCTTCAAGAGAAGGACCGGTTCCTGCAGATGCCTGACCATTGGTAGGATTGGCACCAGGTGTCATCTTCTCCTCCTCCTCCTCATTCTCAAATCCCTCCAGTCCAACAGCACGCTTCAGTGCAGGAAGAGCCCCGCCCAAGCTAGGATCTACTAGATATAAAACACCCACTGCAATTGCAACGATAAGGACGCCCAGAACGAGAGTTTGCGTATCTGCCATGTCTTTACTACCTGTCAAGGGGTTATTTTTTACTGGGAATCATCGGAATCATCGGAATCTTCGGAAAAGGGATCCCCATATTTTTGAAAAAAAGCATCCTCTGCCGCCTCGGCAGCCTCAGTGGCAGTTCGGGCAACTTTCCATAAGCGATTCACCTCTGCATTCGCCTCCTGGCGGACAAGATCAAAGGATCGTAAATGAACCATTCCTTCACTGGCTTCAATTTCATTCACCTCTTCCAACTCCGGATGCGAAAAGTCCAATTCAATGTACTGAGACGTCACCGTTCCACAAACTTCAGGAATAATTGATGACCGGGAAATCCAAATGGCAGTCACCTGCACAGAAAGGGATCCTGTCGGCTTGGGCGGGTTCCACCGGATAAGCGGCGACCAAGAAGGAGAATCCGGAAGACCTGTGGGAGAAGTGATCCACGAAGGAGCTAAGGTTCCTAGTTGCTGCAAGGTAGGACGACTCGCAAAGAGTCCTTTGGATTGAAGAAGAGTCTGAAGCATAGAAGTTCGGGCATCTGAAAGTCCCTCCTTTGTAAGGGTAAGTGGATAGGGTGCTTTTAATGGAACACGAAACCAAGATATATCTTGTTCTTGATGACGTACCGGGGATCCAAATTCCATCTTCTATTTCATGGTTCGTTGAAAGACTTGAAAAAAGTCCGCAGGAAAAGAATAAATGACGGATGCTACGCGCGATCGATATATGGAAGCCAATCTTGATATGATGGATCATCTAGGTGAAAAATTGTTTCATATGATTCGAACTCCAAAAGTGAATCAACAAATCCAAACTGTGCTTGATCCTATTGTAAATAGTATCATACAACGTGTGTTTCCATACATTCTTTTATCTGCAATTCTTTTTTTGATTTTATTCATTTTGAGTATTGCTACCTTTTGGCGTGTTATGAATGCGTCTCATGTTGTTCCGGCACTTATATCCACAATGGGTGTTTGAAGAAACTCCATACGCAAGGTTGGAAAGTAGGTTGCTTGAAGCAGGCTAAATTCTTCAGGTTCTACCTTTGGTGGATCCGCATGCCATCGTCGTAGTTCTTTTTCATTTAATAATTTATCAAATGTATCTTCTGTACCTGCCAACAGCGTAAATGCTCGTTCTAATCGTGGTAGATCCGACTCTCTTTGTCGAAGGTCAATCCATGCACGACGCAATGTTGTATTATTCAAACTTATAATTGTACGATAGGCAATATGGGCAGATATATACCGTACATTTGGCGTATAATCAGTTCCCATTAAGACACACATAATTTGAAATTGTGATATCGTAAGAGATAGATTCTTTAAAATTGTGGAGAGAGTATATTCTACATAGTCTCCCAATTCATTCAACATGATAACATGTTCAATTCCTCGTGCTAGCATATCCATATCAGGACTAATGACAGCAGAAAGAAACTTTGTTTTTACTAAATGAGCTAAGAGCGGATCCGCTTCTCCCATTGCATTCACGTAGCGAACGCCCATGGTATATAACGATTTTTTTATTAAATCTCGTTCAATATAGGATACCGTTGGATTTGATGCTTGTAACTGTCGAATTTCATGTTCAACAAGTTCTTTATCAGGTCCATCCACCAATTCCTGTGTTAAATGTTCCAGTCTGGTTGTGACAGAGGAGCGTTCTTCTGAACGCTCCTTTACAACCTCTTTCTTTTCAGAAGGAGGTTTTCCATCAAAGAAGAAAATAGGTTCTATCTGTTTGCTTCGAAAATGTTCTATCATCATTGCAATACAGGTCATAATGCATAAATGTTGTTTTTTTGCATTATATAGAAAGGGTAATATATCGATTCCAACATACGTTTTTTCAAATTGTTTCCATTCAGGTGTTACAGCAGGAGATTTAGTCTTTAATAATTGTTTTAATCCTCTTATACCCATTGTATTATATTGATATATTTTACACTGGGTTTATGTGTGTATCAATTTTAATCCAGAGTGAGTTATCAGTCTAGATTAAAATTCCTTCCAATGTTAATCAAAATTATAATTCACGTTATTGGTAATATCACTATGAGTAATCCGCTGATACCCTAATTTGTCTGCAAAGACAAAAAAGCCTGAATTTGTTTGCAGCTTTGCCCAATACCGATCGCAACAATACACTGTGGTGGATCCTCCCTTTTTCATTTCATCCACTCCCGTTTGAAAACACTCTTGTATGGTTGTTGCTGTTTTACTGTTAAGAAGATATGCCGAACTGGTGGTGCAAGGTTGAAACGATCGTGCCAGTAGATCATCGTGATGAATGATTTTTCCATGTTTGGAGTATCCTAAGAAACAGATTTGATAGTTGTAGTTTCGTTCAAAAAAAGTTTGCAACTGTGTTTGACACTTTTTTAAATTAGAATGAAACATGAAATCATCCTCCAACACTAAACAATGCTTATAATTCTGTTTTATAAAATGGGTCGTCACATCCAAGTGATTTTGTGTTGCCCCAATGTAAGAACCTTCAGGTCCTTTTTTAGCTTTGTAATGATAAATGCGGTGTAAAGGAGCTTGCATACGGCATAGTTCCACCAACATATGCATATACCGATCCTTCCGTGATTCCAGATTCAAGATATAGATCTGGTCAACTGGTTCCCAACATGGATGATATTCTATACGATCATGTTTTACTTGATGAAAATACAACGGATGACGATAACAAATATTGCTATAGGGGAGACAATCCACTGTATGCGGATATTCGCCATATTGAATGATGATTTCATCTTTTTTGGGAAGACGGGAAGGGTCAAAGCTGGCTACAATTGTTTTCTTCAACTGTGGAATTAAAAAGGAGGAATTAAAGAGGGTATGTTCATTCACAGGATGAAACTTATATTTGGCTAACCATGTTTGACACTCGGTGTAGTGGTGAGTATAATAATTGGCAATATAAAATATTTCAATAAGGATATATTGTTGTTCATATGGAAGTGTATCAAAGGGGAAGGTTTTGCTAATATAGGCTAAAAGGATATGTTGATTCTGACTATACAAGAATTGAACATGTTCAGGACTGATATACTGTTTGTACGTAAATATAGGCTGTGGATCATACACATTTCCTACAAAATCAGTATCAGATGTTTGTTCTACGGGGATTAAGGTGGGGATTTCATCGACATAGGCTACAATATTGGTATGAAGGAGCATATTGTGTTTGATCTTTGGATAAATCACTTCTTGCAAGAACTTCTCATCCGTACCGTACAAGGGAAGACCTGGTTGTTTCCATGCATCCCACATAGCATATATATCCCAGTCTGAAACATGGATTCCAAAGGTTCCTCCCATAATCCTTGTTTTATGATAGTAATGATCACGTATGACATGGGCTTGTTTCTTAGACTCTAAAAAGGCATTGATGCAGGCAGCATCGCGCATTGTGACGCGACTATCCGCATCCCGCATGAAATAGGTATGGTTTGCCTTCCAACATAAAATACGAGACATCATGGGAATCTCTGTTGTAATAGGTTCCAATGTTGTATTGGGAAACGATCGATACTGTATCAGATAGGAGTCTGGTACATCGGATCCATAATGAATTAAGGTATGAAAGGTGGGAAACAATGTTTGAATCGATTTCAAATTTTCTACCAATCCTTGGGTATATTTTGATTTTGTACCATAGATACAAAAACAAAAGATGTTCATTTTATTATTTATGGATAGATGGATTTGTCATACGTAACGTAAGATGGGAGGGTTTCACATGCTTTGCACGGTCTCGCAATCTTTGAATTCCTTTCCCTGCTAGTTCACAGATCTCCAATTGATTGACTTCATTTCCCAACAAGAGAAGAAGATCCATATGAGGGGCAAGCGCTGCTTTGAGCACATAATATGCAAAGACATTGGTGGTTTCCTTCCAAACCCCTTTATAACGGGCTAAAACGTGAATGGCTTGTTGATCTTGCCACGATCGTTGCTGTTTCCAGGTACGACCGGTAGTATCCTCGGGGGGTGCATACCACAAACACCACAACCATTCTGCAAACAATTCGGTCCAGGCTTCAAACAAGGTTGGCATAAGGTTGGAAGAAGAGGGAAGATTCCAACATGGCTGAATCGGAAAGTTTGGCCAATCCCAGTTCAGTGCATGGATACATTCATGGAGCATGACACGATCCCATTCTTCAGATCGGTAGATATACACTTTTGATATTCCTGGAACGGCAAATCCTCCATTTATATTTTCGGGACGTAATGGCTCATCTGCTTCTGCATCGCGTGGATCATCTCTCCAAAATAAATAGACTTGAAATCCACTGGGTGCTCCTAACCATGTTAACATCTGAATCGCTTGTTGAGGAACTGTGTTTGATGTTTCACCCCATATCAAAATGGTATATCCATGTCCATCGTAGGCATGTGCAGGTAGAGTGGAAAGAGCGGTTTTCACAGCTCCACCATCCCAATCATTACGACTTGCTTCCTTTGCTACGTCCACCTCGCTTGGATGAAGGGGTCGCATGGATGGTAAGGGTACTTGAGGGGGCTTCATACATGTCTGTTTCCACAGTCCCCACATTCCTACCTATAGAACTTGATTTTTGAGACGTTCGTAATATTTCAAATAATTCTAAGAATGTAAATTCCAAGGCTAAAGGAGTTCGATAGGAGGTATGAGGCTCAGAGGCTGCTAATACAGTCATTCCCTTCCAAAACTGATCTGAATGTAAGAGAGACTGTTGTCGTACTAATGCAGCTGCAATTGAATCAATAATATCAGGTCCATTTTGACAAAATGCCAATACATCATACACTCTTGCGCGAATCCAGGTTACAACTGAAATAGATTCTTTATTTGCACTTGCTCCTTTTAACATGGCTTGAATCAATTCATCGTAATAATCCGACACACGGCGTGGAAAGGTTGTACATCCATACGTTTTCATCATAGCCGCTCGTTCAATTCGTCCTTCACATCGATCATAGGCTTCTACCGATTGAGCACCTGGATCGACCGTTGAACACCAACTTGAGAAGGGAATTCGTGGAACACGAACGCGTACAAAGGCATCTTCCAAGATAGATAAGGATCCACTCATTTCCCGTGCGGTTATCCAAATCATACCAATTCCATTCGCAGGAAGAACATATTGTTGAATAATTGCTCTTACACGTATTGCAGCAGGAAGAGACAAGGCATGGGCTCGCCGTAGAATTACTAATTTACGCCCTCCTAGTTTCATACTATTCAGGACATCTCCTGCATTAAAAAAAGTTGATAAAAGATCTCCCATAATTTGCTTATCCTGCATACTCAGTGTCGGAATATCAATTTCAAAATGATGAGGACTTGCATTTACATGTACTGTATAATCATCCGCAACCGTAAAGGTTCGCGATTCAAAGGTCAACGGATGTTTATATGCATCTTGAATCCAGGACCGTGCTTTTTGTAGTTTTCCACTACCAGCAGGTCCAATAAACATCCATGGAACAGATAACGTTGCCATTATAAACAACCTATAGAAGAGAGTTTAAGCATTATGTATTGCTATAAATTAAGGAAGTAACTCCCAAACTATACAAAGTAGCAGGAAGTGCAATTAAAAAGGTACATGCTAAGGAAAAATGAATTACATTATTTTTTAAGATTTGATTATTTGTATTCCACAAATATAACAAGCAATAGATTGCAATCGATAATAGTAGATTTATAATTACAATTGCATTCAATAACGGAATATTTTCTTCTCGTTGTTCCATAGGAACAACTGATTTCCATAAAACAATTAAGATCGTAACTACAATAATTACAATTGGAATGTATATACTCGGAGTTATCTGTATAAAATTATCCATCCTATTTGCAGTTCATATTAAAAATTATATGTGAAATCATTTAATGCAAAGGAACTGACTGCACCAGTTGTAAGAAATACAAATGGGATCACAATTAAATTTATAAGAAGAAGGATCGAAAATCGTCGATCTGTATCTTGATATTGAAATAAGATATATAACATAATAATTGCAATAATCACAGTTGTAGTAGCAATTGTTGGAAATTGTGGATCATCTTTGGGAAGACCGGAACGACCTTTCACACGATTTTTGACTTGTAAGGGATTCAAAAATAATGTCCAGAGTGATATAATAATCAAGGATGTATCAAGTAACAATAGAAACAATGGAGCCTGTCTGGGAAGTGCGGAATATACATAGAGCATCATTCCATACATGAGAAGGGATGCCCCAAAGGAATACAGAAGGATAAGAGTGGATGTAGATCCATACAGTAGATTTCCTTGTGGTTGCTTTGTATTTGTCAAAATAAATGACAATAGTGCTATAATGCACATAAATAGTAATCCCATTATATATAATGTGGATACTGCCATTCTAAACAGGATATACAAAAAAACGCAAAGCGTTTTTTTGTATATCTTCTAATGTTACAAAAGATTTATCCTCTTTTTAGAAAGGAGGGTATAGAACTGGATCCACTCATATTATAAGATGATAGATCAATGGGTACAACAATCATAATAAATGCAAATGTAAATACTAATATAATTAATATAATGGGTATAAACATACTTCGAAAATAAGTATCTTTAAATGATGCTTTTGAAGTTGTCTTCTTTGTTCTGGTTGCTGTAGAGGAGGGAGATGTGTATGCAGGATTTGTTGATGATGATGATGATGATGATGACATTCTAATAAGGAACAAGGATAAATCGCTCTGCGATTTATCCTTGTTCCTTATTAGAATAGCAGTTATATTCTATACACTATATAAGAGTATGTCGAAAACATCTCAATGTTCTCCTGCATTACATAAACAACCAGGGGAGTCTTGTCTTTCAGACTCTGTACGAAAACGAATTGATACAGCATATCGAACAACACGAAAAGTGCGAAAGGCGCGAAAAGGGGGAGGAACAAAGAATGAGTTTCAATGGGTAAAGGATGCACCATTAGAGTCTTCCGAAAAGAAGAATTTCTTACAATTCTTTCGTCCAGAAATGCCAACTGCTTGGAAGAAAAATCCACGAGAATGGCTTGACTCATACAACATTGAAGATGTATTAAATCAATATGAAGAGGCACATCCAGAATTTGAATTTATAGGACCTGTTCCCATTGATTTTGCAAAAGATCTGGGAGGAGGAAAATGTGTCGAAGATGAACTTTGCAAACTCAATCTAGCAGATGCCTATGCCAAAGGAACTCGAAAGATTGGAATTGTATTTAACTTAGATGAACATGATCAACCCGGATCTCATTGGATGTGCGCGTATATTGATGTTCCGGGGGGTGGAAGACCAGGTGCCATGTATTACTTTGATTCCTATGGAATGCGCCCTCCCACTCGTATTGCTAAATTTATGAAAGAATGTGGAAAACAAGGATGTGCCACCCTTTTATACAATGATATCCGTTTTCAATGGAAGGAATCAGAATGTGGAATGTATTGTCTCTATTGTATTTTATGTCTCTTGAATGGAAAATCATTTGAAGAAGTATGTGGGAATAAAATAAATGATGATACAATGATTGCATTTCGAAAGGTATTATATGTATCGGAAGACTCCAAAGAATCTGGAATTAAAAAAGTAATTAATCATGTTTGTGCGTAAGGAAAAAGAAGAGGATCTTTTTTCAATCAGAAGAAATAGAATGAGCAATTCCGGTTCTGACTTTTTAAGTAATGCCAATTATGGACGTGTAGTTGGATTTCTTCGACAGCATTATGCACGTCAAACAGGAGTGACTGCGATTAATGAAAAAACGGACACACGTTTGCAGAAAACGGTGCAACATTATATGAATGAGGTTGCACGGGCGCAAGGAACGTCCAAACCTCTTACAGGATTGAATCAAGAAGTTGTCCGAGAGACAACCACAAGTATGGATCTCTGGATCAAGAAGAATGAACTTGTTCCTACAGGAATGGCGCAAAAAAGGGGTGTGGTTCGCACATCACAAGAAGCAGTCATTGCTGCAGCGGCAGCAAGTAAATCTCTTCCTGAATTTGCTGAAAAGGCAGATGTAAATCGTATTTTTGATACCATGGAACATCGATTTAATACAATTGCAGCGGAACGAGCTGCGATTGGTGGAACGGATCGCTTTGGAGCTGCAACCTCCTCCTTTAGCCTTCCCCAGGATACATTAGAAATTGCAGAAGATCCTGTTAGTCTGATGCAAAAGATTCAAAAACAACGAGAAGAAGAAGCTGCTGCCTTAGGAATTACAACACCTCCTGTAGCAGTTCCTCCCAAACTTGTGATTCGTGAAGAACCTCCTGTTGCTGCTGTAGATCCCATTGTTCCTCCTCAACCAACTCCATCTCCCCCCAGTCTTGGACTTCGTCAACAAGATTACATTATTCCTCAAGAGCCGGTTGTAAAATATATTGAAAAAGAGACCAATATCTTTTTAAGTTCGTTAGATCGTGATTGGAGTCGTGATAATGGTGAAAATCGTTATAATTTTTCTATTAAATTTAATCCAGGCAACACCCAGCTGGGATATGGACTTAGCCCGGCAGTGCATAAACGATTTCGTAACATTGTCCGCATTGAATTTGTAAAAACGGTTGTTCCGACCGAAGGATTAGACGCTGTTGTTCGTAATACTGGCACGGCTGGTTCTCCTTCCTACGATACTACACGTATTTACAATGTCTTTTCCTTTCCCTATGTGGCAGTTCGTATTGCCGAACTCAATACGAACGGATTTAGTACCAATCCCGATCAAGATAATAACACCTTTGCCATGGTTCACTATGATTCAACCTGGATGGCAGATAATAACTCAACGAATACCAATCGATCTGCCTATACCAGTATGATTCCTAAATTTTTGAAATGTCAACGAGTCTATGAACCAACTCCTCTTGGATCTCTTCAAAAGCTATCGGTTCGCTTGGAACGCCCGTCCATGGACCTGATCTCTTCCTCCAACGATGCCTTTGATTTGTCAGGTGTCTTTTTGAGTGCCAATGTTCCTGTTGGAATTACAAATAACAGTGTCTACAATATTTCAGGAAATAACTATATCTTTCTTCAAACAAGCACCTATTTTCTCCAAACTGCATTTGGAGAAGATGATCGTATTTATATTCAAAATGTAGTAGCAACAGGTGCGGATGCTGCTAATGATTTTACAACGTTTATCAATCAATCAACCGGTCATGTTGTAATTGGAATTGCATCAAACACGGGTGGAACCATTAGTGATGGTGCCAATGCGCAAGGATATGCCAATTATGTGATTATACGATCCCGATTTATGGATCCTACCACGGGATCTACTGCACGAGATCCCTTTGGAGGAGCTGGTAATGATACTGCTTTGGGAAATGTGTTAAAAGCGCTTGTACAAACAAGTGCTCGCATTATAAATGCAAACCGTCAAGTGCACATGGTCTTTCGTATTATTACTCGTGAGATGGATTCTGCCTCCAACATTCGTCCCGATAATGTGATGTAAATTAAATATACCTCTTTTTGAAAGAAATTGCTTCAAATTGTTTCAAAAAGAATAGTAGGGATATGGACGGACGATTGACCGTGATTGTTGTGGCAGTTATTGCTGTTCTTGTTGCAATTCTCATACCCATTGCTCAATCTCGATGGCAAGAGAATCAATGGTATGGATCTACGGAATTGACAGAAAGTTTTGATACAAATTCAGAATTACGATATAACTCTCTTGCTGCAACACAAACAAATAATTCTTTAAATCGAATGGTTCCGATTGATGATGTGGATGCATCTCGTACCAATGCGACACTCCAAAGGGGACTGCATAGCATTACCCCGGTTCCTGAACCAGGACGAATTTTGAATACGACTATAAAAAATAGTCCTAGTTCTGCAGCAGTACCCAAACGAAATCAAGTTGCGGCAGAAGCTTCTATTTGTGAAAAGCAAGCTGGACTTGGAACGTGTGCCATGTTAGATGATCCAGCATTTTCACAAATCTGTGGTGTCTGCATTAAAGGAGGAACTAAATCCACTGATACAACTCCTGGAAAATGGGTGGGAGGATTATTTATGGATAACGATGACCGTGAGTCCATAAAGGTTATGAATGCAGATGCACAACCAACAGTGGGAGCTTGCCCACCAGGATATTTCTTTATTGATCGTGCCTCATGTGACAAAGGGGTGAATCGTATGCAATGTTCTGATGCAGGTGTTGCAGGAGGATGGAGTGGACCCTTCGCCCCTGTTGTAGATGCCAAATGTGCTCAAGCCATTCCTGGAGGACCCTATGTCTATGATCCTAAGAATCGATCGTTCTTAGTCAATCTACGCTGTATTATTCCCAATGGAACTGGAAAGACAATTGTGAATCTATATCGTGTAGGATCGAATGGAGCGCGTGGAAAACGAATTGGAAACATTGAAATGATACAAGGAAAAGATACAGTATTGACTAGTTGGGAACCTGTTGTAGAAGGAGATACACTTGAATTAGATGTTGTCCAAGAATTTGGAACACGTACCAAGGGACAAAAGGAAGTCTATGCTGTTGGTCGTCCTGGACATAGTTTTACACAAAATACAACAAAAATCCTGTGTCAATCTCTTGGGGCACAGGTTGCTACAATTGCTCAAGTGGAAGAAGCACAGGGAGCGGGTGCGGATTGGTGTGCAAGTGGGCATGTAAGCAACGGTGATCCCCGTTTTCCGATCCAAGTAAAACGAGATGAATGCGGTGGAAGTGGAAAAGGAACCAATGTATATGGAACTCGCACAGATCTTCGTGTAGCAACTTGTTATGGAATCAAACCTGCAATTAATGATGATTATAGTGCAACCAATACCAAGGTATATCCATTTTCAGAACAACCGGCTCTTCGTAGTTCTCGCTTTGGACGCATTGATCGTGGTGTCCGTGCCTTTCTTGCTCAATGGGAAAATACCTATGATCCAAAGAATGCCTATAAAACGGCAATTCCGTTTGAAGGAACTGTTTCTTCTGCAACAAAGCGATTAGGAAATTTTGTAAATAGTGGATTTATTCCTGCTCCTCGTGCCAAAAACTTTCCCCAATTTCTATCGAATCAATATTGGATTTGGTCTGGAACGGCTCAGAGAGCTATTTTTCGTTGTACGGTTCCTGCAACCTTTCTTCCTCCTATCTACAAGGAGGATGTTCCATTAACAGCAGGAAAACCTCTTATAGCCCAACGAAGCTCTCTTCAATCAAAGAAGACCAGTCCTTGTAAGACTCCCCCCTACTCCGCAGAATGTTTAATCAGTCTATTTACATCGGCAGGAGGGGATGGAGCCAAAGGAACCTTATCCCCCACCATTGGAGGTGCAAATGCAATGAGTGAATTACAACGACAAGGGGATCAAGATGCTATTTTTAATTATGTAAGTCAATTATATCAACTTGCAACAACAGGAATGTATGAAAATGGAAGTCTTGCATCGCGAGATGCTGTAAATCAAGCCGCTATGAAATTATTTGGATTTGAGATTGCTTCTCCTTGTGAGGAGATTGTTGCCGGATCCGATGGAACAGTAGGATTACTTCCCAAAGAAGCACCGATCACACCAGACTGTATGGATTATTTATACAAAAATGTAGGAAGTGAACAATCACGGGGACAGGAAGAAACTGGACGAAAATCATCCTTAAAAGCCACCTACGTATCGATTGGAGATCGCTATAGCGGAATTCGAAAAGGAGAATACGGTGTCTCAAAAGAACAAAAAGCAAAAACCCCCTTTAAAACCTGCACCCCTGGTGGAACCATTGCTCCTATGAAGAATGGACGTGTAGATTTGAGTGCTGTGAATAAGATTACCTCTTCCACAGATGGATCTATTGATGGAATTCAAGGATTGTTTAATCGTATTTTTCAAACTGCAAATACCGATGGATCCAAAGATACACTTTCTGCATGCTTTGGAATTACACCAACCACCCTATTCAAATCAAAGTTGGTTGCCTTTCAATCGAAAAACTTTCCAACACGGTATATTACCGCCAAAGGACTGAATCAACAAGTTCGCTTGGAGGAAGGAATATCCTTCGTAAGTATTCGTCCAGGAATTGTAAAAGAAACAATCTCCATTGGTCCTCCTGGTGAACCAAATACGGTATTCCGTCATTCTGGTTTTGTGTTATATACAAATAATGTGGATTCATCCGATCTTCAACATCAAGATGCATCCTTTTATATTGTAAGAGGTCTTGCCGATCCAAAAGGAATTAGCTTTAAATCCTATAATTATCCAGATCGTTATTTACGTCATAGTAGTTTTGGATTTTATTTGCATCAAAAAGCAGGAGATCCAACCTATTTGAATGATGCCACCTTTTATATTCAATATGCACAACCCTTTATAAAAACAGAACAAAAGTATCCTGAAGCAGATGCTAAAAATAATCGTTGCTTTGAAAATATATCTTTATCAGATGCACAAGCTCGATGCATGAATAATCCTACTTGTCTCGGCTTTAGTTTTTCACGAACTGGATCTGTAGGAGGTGGATGTTTTAAAGACAATGCATTAATTGGAACAACTAGTAATCCAAGCTATGATGGATATACAAAACAACGCTTTGCAAAAACAGAACAAGTCTATCCTGAAGCAGATGATAAAAATAATCGTTGCTTTGGAAATACATCTTTATCAGATGCACAAGCTCAATGCATGAAGAATCCTACTTGTCTTGGCTTTAGTTTTTCACGAACTGGATCTGTAGGAGGTGGATGTTTTAAAGACAATGCATTAATTGGAACAACTAGTAATCCAAGCTATGATGGATATACAAAACAACTTACTATAGCACGTAATTAATAAAACCGATGAATAGAATAGGAACCCATGAAATACTGGATAGGATTGCTGTGCATTGTATCCATTACATTAATCTTTCTAACATCAGATGTGATCGTAGAACGATTTAGCAATGCAAAAAGTCAAACTGCCTTTATTGCAACAGAACAAGCCATGCCCGATGATACTCCATTATATGTAAATGAAAGTATAAATGTAAACGGGTTAAATCAGGTATTAAATACTTCCGATGGAGTGGATGTTGATTATAAAAAGAAATTTATGAAAGATCCTCTGATTCCTTTTCGAAAAAAAGATGATGCTACCTGCCGCCTGGCACGTCATCCTCGCCAACTCACCCGACTTCCCCGTGCAAAACAGGGGTGTGGATGGTGGTTTCTTCCCGACGGAATCAGTTTTGGAGCCTTGGGAACAATTCAAGGACCCATTGATCGTGCCATTCCAAAACGATATCCTACAGGACGATGGATTTGGAATTTAACGGAAGCTGCTCGCCTTGAAGATATTAAATCGTGTAAACGAATTACAGTATGTGAAGCCGTGACAGACGACTGTGGGTGGTGTGATTCACAGGGATATGCCATTCCCATAAATCCCAATGGAACTGTCAAATATCCTACGGATGATACTGGATCTTGTAGTACAACTCCCTTTCGAAAAGGAAGGTGTCCTGTCCCTGAATCTCTTCCCTCCGTTCCCATTTTGGATACAAATGGAAATGTCGTAGGAGAAAGCACTCCTCAATCAACTCCCTCTATTTGTAGTCCTCGCAATGGATTACTGATGCGAGAATGTCTCTTAGCATTAGCCACTGCACGTGGATGTACCGCCACAGGATCTATTTATCAAATGATTGCCAAAGGATCCAATCCCACAGAAGCAGATCGCGTTGCGATTGACGTTCTTTCAAAAGCAAATGTTGTAACGCTTACAAATGAATTATTAGGAGGAGGACGTGTATCTGCCTCCTCTGCATTGAATGCGTACCAAGCGGTTACAAATGCCATTACAAGCGGTCGATCCAAACAGATCCAACAGGCTGCCCGATATTTAGCAGTAGGGGGGGAAGAGATTGACTTATGTAGTGTTGGAGATGAGACCTTGGGACCGTTCTCTCCTCAATGTCTCAGTGTTGCCTTTCGACAAGCGGGGTGTCAACCCTCCGGTGCTAAATTTCCTCGCGATTCTTCCGCTGTACGTGGTTATACGTGGGGAGGCGTTAAACAAGCATATCGTACCTTGGCAGGATCCATGTATTCTACAGATGCGTTTGTACAAGCGGATGCCATTAAGGATTGTCTTGGAACAAATATAAGTCCACAGTATTTTGAGAATACCAGTTCCTCCTCAGATGCCACTACAAATCAGACGCAAGAACAAAACTTTATCAAGCAATTGTTGTTGAAAAAGCAACAACAAATACAACAACTAGGACAAGGAGGATTTCTGAGTAACTTTAAAAAAGGATTCAACATTGGATTAGGAAAATTTGGATTATAAGAATAGAGATGATTGTAATTCGAAGAGAACGTGATCTTGTAGAATTATTACATAAGGCAGTATCTCTTATTCATGATAATATTAAAAGTACCCGAAAGAATTATATAATTGTCAAAATAGAACAAGATTATATTCTCTTACGCATTTTTAAAGAGTTAAACAAAGAGACTATATTTTATGATGGTAAAACACTTAGCTTTGAAGAATTTATACGTGCAATTGAAAAAGCTACATCTCGTTGGTGGTTGGTTGGATCCAAAATCAAAACGCATGATCAAGTGAAAACGATCTTAATTAAAATTATGGCAGCAATTCGAAATGTTGTCACACGAAAAGCAATTCCAAGAGAGTTAGAACGATTTATTAAAGAAGAGCACGGATATAATATTTGCAATAAAGATTCTATTAATTTATTAAATTTTATAATTAATTTTAAATTCTATCATGATTTAAATACTCGTGATTTTATTGATGCAATCTATCCTGAAATTGCGGAACAATCTAGTATTCGATGGAATATCATTCCAAATCCTCCAAATGTAATTGAAGCAAAGCCAAATGCGATTGTAAAAGCACATCAAGAATCATCGCGTTCTTCTTACAATCAAACACGACGTGAAAATCGTCCTGCTCGAAATGAAGGAAATGGATCTGGAGGAAAAACCCGACGAAATAAAGGAGAAAAAAAGCAAGGAAATCGTAAAGAAGGAAACAAGCCGCAAGGAAATCGTAAAGAAGGAAACAAGCCACGTGAAGAGAAGAAAGAGGGAAATACAACCTATCCCTTTGGTGCAGCTCCTCAACCCCCCAAACAACGACGTCTTACGCGTCGTAGACGATAATCATATATCATTCTCATTTAAGGAAATAGTATATAGTATATACATTTCCTAAGATGTTTGACGTAACCCATTCTTGGATGAGCTATATGAAAAAGGTATGGACAGATCCTGTTAGAAATACAATTGAGGATCAGATTGAATCATCTGTAAAAAATATATCAATTAGTATCTTTGTTGTATCAATCCTTCCATTTACATGTTGTTATGATGTAGGATATACAATTGGATATAGATGTACACAGGAGACTCCTTCTATTGAGAAAGAGGATGCCACAGTTGAAGCCTTTGTAGTTCGAAGAAGTGCACGATTGGCAGAAAAGAAACTTAAATCTATGTAGTTGTCTTGAAAGAAGATGTTTGATTGGAAATATCTACATCAATAAAGGGATGGAATAAATACTCCATACTTTTTGTCATAGTGGTGGGATTTTCTTTATCCTTTGCAAACCAATAACAGGCTTCTGTAAAGCCATTTTGTTTTTTATTTAATTCACAATCAATCGCACTGGCTTTCATCACATTCAATATGGAGGTGTTGAGATGTTCTTTTGATTCTGCGATTTTTAAAATCGTCTGATCGGTTGTCATAGATTTATCTTTAATTTTAAAGGTTTGATTGACAGTTCCTTTATCAAGTTGATCTTTACTAAATTTCATAATATAAAAATAGGTATCTACAACACGATCTTCAGGGGGAAGATCTGCATGAGAACAGATACGAATTGCGCGCCCTTTTACTTGATCTGTTCTTACTTTGTTCCAATAAGGCTCCATAATATGGACTTGTCGAACATTACTCAAGGAAATTCCTTCTGCACCAGATTGAGTAATCATAAATACTTTTACAATTCCACCATCACGGTTATGATCTTGTCCTGTTAATGCTTTTATTTCTTCTGCTAAAGAGGAAGGAACCTTTGACCATTCTGCGTTAAAGACTGCATTTAATACATTTCGTTTCTCTGCATTAATATCTCCTGTATACTGAATATAGCGAGGACGTTTACCACCCGCGGTGGTTGTCTCTTTGAGACGCCAAGATCCTTTTCCATCCGATTCAATATCCATTAATCCATAATTTTGTTGTTGTTCCAATGCCATGGTAAATAAGGTAATTCCTTCCAACGTTTTGAATTGAGAATAAAGAAGAACGGGTCCTGGAGAGGGTAATAATGTATCTAAGATTTTTTGATATTTTGGACTATATATTTCCAAAGCACCTTTTGCAAAATAGGTCTCTTTTTTTGTTCGAAATTGTTCCAATGCTGCTTGAATATCTTCCTCATAGGTTCCTTCAGGTACAACTGGTTCTACAGGATCTGTTGCCTCTGGTTCCTCTTCCACACCTCCTACATCCTCTGAATCTCGATCCACTAATTTGTTTGCATGGCTTGGTCGTGGTCGAATCATATCTTGAGGAAATGCAAAATTACACACTGCACGGCTATAAATTTTAAAGGTTGCACTTATCTTTTTACTAATCAATCCATACATCTCAGATCCTCCTTTCAAGGAAGAGGAGAATTGACGCCCTTCCTGCTTGATCTCTTCTTGTCTTACCACAGAATATGCACTCAACTGTACATCACTCATATCTAATTCAAAAATTGTATCTGGATTTGCTTTTGCCATCATATTCGGATCTTCTCCCTTGTAATAAGAAATCAATCCAGATAATCGAGACATTAATACAATTTTTTCTTTCTGTTTTACTTCCAATTTTGTTGTATCAATAAAGCGAGATTCGAAATCTTCTGGAAGATCTGGTAATCGTGTAGTACAAGAAAATACAGGAGATTGCAAAGAAGGAATTGTTTGTTGAACTCGTTGAAAAAGGGATGGAAGATCTCGTTCACGAAGAATTTCGTCCTCATCTCCTCCCATTGTTTCATCTCGTTTCATTCCCTTCATCATTCCTCCTTCCATTATTTTTTGAAATCCACTTTGAAGAGGAGTAAAGGTAACCGTTGCAGCTCCTCCCTGTTGTCGTGGCTGTACTTCTGCAAAATCTACTTCTGGATGTTGTTTTAATGCATTTAACACTTGTTCTTTCTCTAGAAGAGGAACCGTCGCCTGTATAATTCGTATATCACCTCCCAACAAATTGGCTAACACTCCCACTTCCTGTGGAAAGTTAATAATGGGAGTTGCGGATAAGGCAATAATCTTTGCACCCACTGCATTGCATAACATTCGATATAATAAATACGAAGGACTATATTTTCGTGGAATTTTACAAGAACCAGGAATATAATTTGGAAGAGGTCGTTCCTCACGAAGACTCTCTCGCGTCTTCAGTGTATGTGGTTCTGGATTTTTCTTTTTTGAATTATAATAACTATCTAAATCACTATTATTGATCATTCGAACTAAATTGTGAATTTCGTCAATCACAATGGTTGCACCATCAAACATAGTTGGTGTATTGCATGCCCAATCACGAACGGCTTCACTTCGTAATCCATTATAATTAATAAATTGAAATCGTTCTTGAATGTGTTCTTCAATCTGATTACGAATTTCATCCTGTTCCGCTCCTGATAAACTATTAAAGTTACTTTCTTTGTCTGGAATGGGAATCCACGCTCCTTTTCGTACTTCAATTAGTTTTCGAGACATTTTCATAACATTTAATAAAAATGCCATTTCAGGCGAAATTTCTTTGGTGGTTGGAACAGATAAAAATTCCCAAAAATTATTAGTTCGAAATAAAAATGGTCCACATTTTTGAATCTCTCGGATATAGTTACCACGAAGCGATGCTGGTGTCATCACAATCACAGGACCTGTTGACATTAAGGCTTCAATCGCTGCAATCGATGTGCAACTCTTTCCGCTTCCCAACCCATGATTCACTAAAATACCTCGAAAGGGAGAGGCGCGCTGCATATAATCTCGTACCAATTGCTGATATTTGAACGCTTTCTGTTCCCCCTTGGCTGCTGATTTAATCGCTTCACAGGCTTTTGGATCAAATTCTTTGGGACGTTCTTTCAAATAATAATTTCGAAAGGTTTGAAACATAAAATCTGCAAATGCACGGCGATTAGATGGAACTACCGTGGATAATTTAATCTCTGTTGTATCTTTTTTAAGGGCATGTTTAATCGTTGCTTCCAGTTCCACTAATTGATCCGATGGAGCCGTTGTACTAACAGCAGGAGCTTCCTCAAACGGGGAGGGTGCAATATTGTTTGCTTCTACCGGTGCTTCTGCTGCTTCTGCTGCTTCTACCGGTGCTTCCGCAGCTACATTTGCCGGTGCTTCTACTGGTACTGCTTCTACTGGTACTGCTTCTGCTGGTACATTTGGAGCTACATTTGCAGGTGCTTCTGTAGGTGCTTCTGCAGGTGCTTCTGTAGGTACATTAGCAGGTACTTTTGCGGATTTGGGTAAAATAGGTTGAACAGCTGTAAAGGTCTCTAACACATTTGATAGTTCGGGCGGATCAGCGGTCACAATCATTTTCTCCTTTGGAAGAGGTGCCTTAAACTTTCGTGGACCTTTTTTGATCGGTGCTTCCATCCTCTCTATTCTTCTGCTGCTTCTTCCACGCCTAAGATTTGCAACGCTAAGCGAGAAGCTTCCTGTTCTGCCACCCGTTTGTTTCGTGATGTTGCTGTAACTAAGACAGTTCCATCCGTGTTTAATACTCCCATGGTAAAGGTTCGATCATGTAACGGTCCCACAATCGCCACTTCTTTGTACTTAGGAGGTTGGTGAAATCGTGCTTGATACAATCGTAATAACTGATCCTTAAAATTATTATCCTCCGCAATCAAGGATGTAAAATCGACTTCTTTCTCAAATAAGGTAATCAACCATGTTTGTACCTTTTTGAATGCATACCCAGCATCTTTCTTCACAGCATCGAGATAGATCGCACCCACCCATGCCTCCAACATCGATCCTAGAATTCTGAGATTCTTTCGTCCATTGCACATCTGCTCCACATGACGACTCAACACAATCCATTTTCCAAATCCTACCAGCGTTGCAAGTTCTCCCAAGGACTTATTATTCACTAATCTTGTTCGTAATCGTGTTAAAAATCCTTCATCTGCTTCCGGATACCGTTCATGTAAATATAACGCTATCACACATCCTAATAGGGAATCTCCTACAAATTCAATCGCTTCATTGTCTGCCGTACAGAGTGGCATGCATCCTTCAGGACGTTCCACTACAACAACAACTTCCTCCGTACTACTCAAGGGACCTTCCGGTCGATCTACATAGCTTCGATGAATACAGGCTTGTCGAAACAAGTCCATACTAGCTGGTTTTTCTTTGATTCCATAGGTTGTTAAAATGCGTGTAATCTCGCCATCGGGTATGACCCGATTGGCGAGATTCCATGGATTGTATAAACGTTCTGTCGGAGTGGTCATCTCTATAGAGTATAGATGATATCTCTTTATGCTTGTTTAAAAAAATTGATAAACTGGTGTATAATTACATATAGATCATTATACACCATGAATATACATACAAAATTTATGCGAGCTGTGATTGAAAACAAGCCAGATGATGTAAAAACATATCTGTCTCAAGGTGCCAATGTGAATACAAGCATTGAGCATGGAATTACAGCTCTTCATATTTGTGCTAGATTCAATTATGTGGATGTATTAAAGACATTGCTGTGCGATCCAACGTGTAATATACGTCCTATAATGACAATGTCCAAAATAGATCAGATAAAGTCTATTTGCGATGCATTTCTAGAGAAGACTGCGTAAATCAGATTCTTTTTTTCTCTCCGATAAAATGGGGGTATAATACGGATATTTATATTTATCACTTTATAGCAATGGTACTTCGGGTTGTGAATTCCCCCCACCTCCTACGAACCCATTAAATAAATTAATCCGCAGCTTTGCGAATATTACACCATATCTTCTTTTTATAAAAAAAGATAGTTGTATTTAGTAGAAGATGCGAACGCGGCGAACGCGGCAACATGGAGGAGGTGGATTCTTTAGCAAACCTAGTTCAGCTGCTTCAAATGTTGCATCAAATGTACAAAATACAGCCCCGTCCGAATCTGCCCCAAACACCCCGAACATTTCAGCGAGCAGTTCCGCCCCGTCCGAATCAGCTTCACCTACTTCAGCAAGTAGTTCAGCGAATGCAGATCCAACCTCTTATGTAAGACCTCCGTTACAATTTGTAGGAGGACCCCGACCATATAATGTACTGAGCATTCTTGGTGCAGAGCACTCATCTGGTAAAGGTATATTTGCAAATATGTCGTATCGTGATGCACTTGAATTATATAAAACAGCACTGGCAGATAAGACTAATGGACCGAGAATTATTGAGGAAATAAGCCTGTTTCCCTGGAATGATATGAAAACCGTCATAGGCAACCTACCTTTAGACAAATGGAGAAAGGTGTTTCCAAAAGCCATTGGTATAAATCTTTCTGGGCGATCTTCTCTTAAAAATGCAGATTTTGTTCATTTGAGAGGAATTAAACATTTGAATATATCTGGTTGTACTAGAATCAACGATGCTGCATTTGTTCATCTGAAGGGTATCCAGACCCTGGACATGAGCTTCTGCAGACAAATTACAGATGCTGCCTTTACCCATCTCAAGGGTATCCATACCCTGGATATGAGTGACTGCAGGCAAAGTACCATTACGGACGCTGCGTTTGCTCATCTTGAGGGAGTCCACACCCTAAATATGCGCTACTGCAATCAAGAGACTATCACGGATGCTGCTTTTGTTCATCTCCAGGGTATACATACCCTGTCTATGGAAGGCTGCAGGCAAGACACTATTACAGATGCCGCCTTTGTTCATCTGAAGGGTATACACACCCTGAACATGAGCAACTGCAGTCAAGCCACCATCACAGATACCGCCTTCGCTCATCTCAAGGGTGTTCACACCCTGAATATGAGAAGCTGCAATCAACCCACCATCACGGATGCCGCATTCGCCCATCTGAAGGGTATCCACACCCTGAATATGAGTGATTGCAATCAAGCTACCATTACGGATGAAGCGTTTGCACATCTGAAGGGAATACACACCCTTCAGATGTGGGGCTGCAGACAAATTACAGATGCCGCCTTTGTCCATCTCAAGGGTATAAACACTCTGAACATGGACCACTGCAGGCAAATTACAGATGCCGCCTTTGTTTATCTCAAGGGTATACACACCCTGTACATGAGCAGCTGCCAGCAAGACACCATTACTGATGCCGCCTTCGTTCATCTGAAGGGTATACACACTCTGCACATGCACAACTGCAATCAAGCTACCATTACGGACGCTGCCTTTGTTCATTTGAAGGGTATACACACTCTAGGCATGAGCCGGTGCATGCAAGCCACCATCACCGGTGCAACTCTTTGCTATCTTGTTGGTATTAAAGAACTAGAGACAAACGGTTGTAGTCCTGAAGTTCGAGCAGCAGCAAAACTTGTTCTAGATGGAGAAGGGTGTAATGAATATAATTTAGGAGGCGAACCTACAGAACATAATTTAAGAAAGCTGCGAACACGGCGACAACAGCAACGAGGAGGAGGAGAAGGGTGTAATTCATCCAGCAGTTCTGGCGGATCTCGCAAACGCAGGCGTCGCTCTAACAAATCTAGGCGAAGACGGTAAATCCTGTAGGAAGCATTTAAACTGTGGATCCCTTCTTACATCCATTAGTATGAAGATCTTAATCAGTGATTATCATGCCGGATGTCAGCTATGGCAACAAGCACTTCTTGCCGAGCTAGGACATACAGCCATTATTAACAGTTTTTCAGGACATCAATTCCTGATTGAAGCCGATAAGAAACAAGATGTCACTCCTGCCATTAAACGTGGCTTGCATGTGCAAAATATTCAACCTGCCTTAAATGAATCTGAAATCGCTGCCGTCAAAGAATTTGATACAGTTCTTGCCAGTTTTCCCCCCAAAGCCATTGATATCTACAAGAATATTACATTCAAATATCCAAAGATCCTAAATTGCGGACACCGCCTTCATATTCATACGATGAATGATAAAACGTTTGTTCCAGATTTGATCAAACGTGTTCAAGCAAAAGAAATTATATTATGCGCCATGTCCAAGTATGAAACCGAATATACGAAACATTATATGGGAATAACACCGATTCAACTTGATGTTGCCTGTTTTCATCTTCCTCGTGATCTAGTCTATAAACCCACCCGCAAAGAAATCTTGATTGCGCCCGTCCATGCCTCGTCTGTCCTCC
>Ga0114976_10000170_pt1 | contig 37944 bp, 35 predicted proteins | sample S_130805_EF_Meta_FD_87319 | JGI IMG/M metagenome (GOLD analysis project Ga0114976, IMG submission 87319) | Freshwater microbial communities from Lake Simoncouche, Canada to study carbon cycling - S_130805_EF_MetaG | ecosystem: Environmental > Aquatic > Freshwater > Lake | place: Lake... | reverse complement strand
GAATATCAATATCAAAAAATTTTATACATAAATCAGATGAAATATTTTTTTTTATAAATAAAAAAGAAAAGAACATTTTTATAAAATCTCTACTCACTAAAAATAAAAAAAAATTAATGGTTCCTTTTGTTGAGATATGTCGTAAATATAAAAAAAAAATTAGTATTTTTACATATAAATTTAGCAACTTAAAACGTACTAAATTTTCTTATATAAACTTATTGTAAAACTTAGACTAATTGTAAGTTTTATAATTTTATTATAAGAAATAGAAAGTGACTTTTACGTTTTGTTTCTAATAATCTTTAATAAAAATATGTAAATAATTTTTTAATGAGACATTAAAGTAAAAAATTATACTCGATAAATAACTATATAAAATATATAATTAACCAAAGAAGATCACAAATGTCCAAAACATGCTAAATTTAAAAGATATTATAAAAATTTTTTTATCTAGATCTGGAATAAGGAACCCATTTAACAAAGTTTTTTCGGAAATTGAATTTGAAAGCACATCATACTGTAATCGTAAATGTAGTTATTGTCCAAATGTTGAATTTGAGAGATTTGGCGAAGACGAAAATTTTTTAATGAAACAGGAAGTCTTCGAGACTTTGATTAAACAACTCGCAGATTTGAAGTTTAGCGGCTTAATATCCCCTCATTTATATGGCGAACCACTGTCTGATCATCGAATGTTATCTTGGTCAAAATATATAAAAGATAAATTACCAGAATGCAGATTAAAAATTGTCACTAACGGAGATTTCCTAAATAAAAACAATTTTAAAGATTTTATAGACGCGGGAGTCGATATTTTTTATATATCAAAACATTCAAAACTATTAAAAAAGCCCTGCAGAGAATTATTAAAAGATTTAGATCAAGATATTTTTAAAAAACATATTCTCATTCAAGATTTTTATGGTGACTTTAATCAGAATCAATCAATGTTTACAAATAGAGGTGGCTTAGTAGAATTAAAAAAAGAAATTGTAAAAAAACCACCAGTAAACTGTTCTTATTCAACATATCCAGTAATAAATGTTTTTGGAGATTTAATATTATGCTGTCAAGATTTTGATAATAATTACCTTTTTGGAAATATAATGAACAAACCTTTGAAGGATATTTGGTTCGATAAAAGAAACATAGAATTAAGAAAAAGAATTTATGATTATAAGTTTGATTTAAAAATCTGCAAAGATTGCAAAATGTAATACTAATTTGAATTTATTTAATGAAAATATTTGAAGAAAAACTAAAGATATTAAGTGAGAAATATAAATTAGATTTTAGTTATTTTTTAATAAAAAATAAAAATAATATTTCAAAAAAAAAATATTTAGTTTATTATGGTTTTAATAAGTACTATTATGAAGCATCCCATGATAGCTATACAAGCAAAAATTACTTTCCTTATTTTGATTTTTCAAAAGAAACTGATTTAGAAAATTGGCTTAGCAGTATTCAAATTACTCTTATCAAAAAATCTAAACTTTTAAAGTCAATTAAAGATGGAAAAATCTCAAGAAATATTTTTAAGGAAAAGTTCAAAGTTTGATAAAATACATTAATATATGAAAAATATTATCAATCTACGAGATGAGATTGTAAATAAACTTTTTAAAAACGGATATGGGTTTCACAATTATCCTAAAAATTTAAAATATATTAAAGTATTAAATTTAAAAAAATATAAAAAAAATATTGTTAAGAATTTCAATACAAAAGATAAATCTTATCTCAAAAAAATTTCAATTTACCTGTCGTCAAAGACGATAATCAAAACACCAACTGCTTTTTGGAAATCTATTGGAAACCTTAATGATATTGAGGACCAAGCAAGCGCGCATAGATGGATATGGGCGTATGAATTATTAAATAGTAAACTTTATAATGAAAAAGAAAAATTTGATATCATTAATTGCTTAGTCAATAATTGGTTTTATTATTTTGGTAATATAAACATTGATAAAAAAAATGTAATGAATGAGTCTTATACGATCTCTGAAAGATTAGCTAATTACGTTATACTATCCAAATTTGGTTGCATTAAAAAAAATGATTTACATTTAAACTCTTTAAATAGACAGCTTGAATATTTGACTGAAAATTTAGAATTTTATTATAAAAAAAAATCTAATCATTTATTAAATAATGTAAGATCTATTATAATATATTCCACTTACACAAAACAATCAGAATATTTAAAATTTGCTAGTAAAATTTTAAATAAATTAATATTTGATTTTATAGATAAAGACGGGTTCTTTAAATTTGGATCTAGTCATTATCAATTTATCTTCACAAAATGGATGCTGGATATTTTTTTATTTTCAAATACGAGTAATTTTTTTAATTTATTTTTTTTAAATACTCTTAATGCTTGTAACTTTTTTATAATAAAAAATAATCATAAAATTTATATTCCTTTATTTGGAAATGTAAGTCCAGATATTCAGCCAAAATTAATTACAAAACTTATTTATAATATAATTAGCCAAAAAAGAGAAAAAAATAATAAAAAAATTTTTTTTAATAAATATTTAGATTTTTTTTTAAAAAAAAAAATTAATATAAATATTAAGAATATTAAAAATAATAGTGAGTGGAAAAAATTAGAGAATAAAAAAATAATTATTTTTTCAAGAAATCCTGAATTAAATGGTTTTAATTTCAACCACAGCCATAATGATTATTTTCATTTTGTTTTATTTTATGAAAAAAAACCAATTATTATTGATTCTGGAATAAAAAGTTATCTGAAAAATGATGAAATAAATAAATTATCAGAATTTCATAATTCATTTTTAATTAACAAAAAAAATATATTAGACAAGAGAGTTAATGCAAATATGTTAAAGCGTTTAGTGCATCGAATAAACAATAAATATAAGATTAAACATTCAGCGAATAATTTACTAATGGTTGGTCTAAATAAATATTTTTTCTTTAAAAGACATATTTCAATTGGTAATTCATGGGTTTCTATTACCAATAATCTTAAAATGAATAACACAAATAATGTTAATTTTAAACTCCATCTTGATAATAATCTTTTATTAAAAAAAAATGGGAAAGAATGTAAAATGATATTAAAAAAAAAACATTCACTAATCCAATTTAACACTAATCAAAAATTTATTTTAAATACTATTAGATTAAAAAAAGTAAATAATTTTGAGAAATATGGAGATAAAATTAAACAGCAACAAATCATTTTATCTTTTAAAAATGTCAGTGAGGTCAATATGGAAATTAAAATAATATTTTAAAAAAAAATGTGTGGAATTTGTGGAATTTATAATTTTGATAACAGTGACGTTTTAAAAAATGATTTGTTAATTTTAAATAATGAAATGATAAACAGGGGGCCCGATAGTTCTGGTCTATATTTAAAAAATAATTTCGGTTTTGCAATTCGAAGGTTAGCAATTATTGATAAAGATACTGGAGATCAACCTGTGTTTTCAGATGATAAAAAGATCTCCATAGTTTTTAATGGCGAGATATATAATTATATTGAAATTAAAGATGAATTAATAAAACGGGGCGTTTATTTTAAAACTAAATCAGATTCTGAAGTTATTTTAAAATTATATGAGATTGAAGGAGAAAATTTCATAAATAAATTAAATGGAATGTTTGTTATTTGTATTCATGATACTAAAAAAAAAAAAATTTTAATTTATAGAGATAGATTTGGTATAAAGCCTTTATATTTTTATAAAGATGATACTAGTTTTATTTTTGCTTCTAGTCTCTTGTCAATCAAAAAACTAAAAATAAAAATTTCTCCATCTAAAGAAAATTTATTACTTTTTTATTTATTTAATTATTATCCAGATACAACAACTGCATATAACAATATCTTTAAGTTAAATCCAGGTAGTCTAATTACTATTTTTGAAAATAAATTTTCTATAAAAAAATATTGGAAATTAAAAAAAAATAATATTATTAATTATAAAGACTCAAAAGAGCAAATACTAGAATTATTAAAAAATTCCGTAAAAATTAATTTAAGAAGTGACGTTCCTGTGGGCACCTTATTAAGCGGGGGAATGGACTCAAGTGTGTTAGCTTATTTGATTTCGAAAGAAAAAAATATTCAATCCACATTTTCAGTAGATTATATTGATAAAAAATTTAATGAGGGCGAAAATGCAAAAATTTTTTCTAAAGAAATTAGATCTAAGCATTTTTCTATAAAATTAGATAAAGATTTGTTTTTTGCTTTATTCAATGAAATATTTAAAAAAATTGATGAGCCTAATGCAGATACAGCGCTAGTTCCAACATTTGCTTTAGCTAGAGAAGCAAGGAATCGGGGTATCAAAGTTTTGATATCTGGAGCAGGTTCTGATGAAATTTTTGGGGGTTATAACAGGTATTTTTCTAACTTTAGAAACAATTTTTTTGGCATTTTTAATTTTATTAAAATAAATAAGAATTTTATAAAGGTAATTCCTTACAAGTATTCTGACTATATTTATAAATTAAATAATTCTAAAATTGCTTTAGCTTGCAACCAGTCTGGACAAAGTATCTCTTTAATTATTAAGTTATTTAAAGATAAATCAAGCATAGATTACTTATTGAATTATTTAGAGACTTTTTTTTTAAATATAAAAGATAATTTTTTTAATTTTAATTCACTAGCAGTTATGGAAAATGATCTAAATTCTTATCTGCCTGATAATATTTTATCTGGGTTTGATAAAGCCACAATGTTAAATTCAGTTGAAGGGAGAGTTCCTTACTTAGATCATAGAATAGTGGAATTATTTTATAATACAAACTTAGAATCTAATTATTTTTCAAATTTCGCAAAAAACAAAAAAATAATAAGAGATTTATTTCATCAAAATTTTTTACAGAATATATTTGCAAGAAAAAAAATTGGTTTTGATGCGCCATTGTTAAATTGGAGTGATAAAAATTATCAGTTCTATCAAGAAGATAAAAAAAAACATCCTTTTTTAAGTGAAAATCTAGATTTGAATTTTATTGAAAAAAATATCAACAAAAAAATTTTTAATCAGCTTATATATACAACGAATGTTTATAATAAGTGGTTGATGAATATATAATTAAAATGCATTTTTCTGTAATATTACCCACGTTCAACTCTGCTGATTTTGTAAATAAAGCATTAGATTCTTTATTGAAACAGAAATATAAAAAATTTGAGGTCATAGCTTCAGATGATGGATCAGAAGATGATACTGTAAAAATTTTAAAATATTACAGTAATTTATTTAAAAAAAAAAAAGTTAATTTCTTAATTATAAAAAACTCTCATTTGGGACCGGGGCATACCAGAAATAAAGCAATACTTAAGTCACAATATGATTGGTTGGCTTTCTTAGACTCGGATGATGTTTGGCATGAAGATAAATTATTAAAAGTGTTTAATAAAATTAATAAAAATAAAAAAAATAATTGCATTCTTCACAACGAAATCAAAATTAACGCTAATAATAAAAAAATTTATTTAAATTATACAGATATGTTTAATGAAAAAAAAAAAATTTTTAAACAGTTATTTTCTAAAAATTTTTTATCTCCAACTTCTACTTGCATAAAAAAATCAATCGTTAAAAAACATGGAATGTTTGACGTTAAACTTCCAAACGCTCAGGATTATGATCTTTGGTTAAAAATTGGCGACGAATTAAAAATAATGAAGATAAAATCATATTTGGCATATTATTATGAGAGAAAAGATAATATAAGTTCAAAACCTTATTTATTAAGACTGAAAAATATATTAAAAATTATAAATCGGTATAATAAAAAAGTATCAGCGATAACTTATTATTATAAAGTTGTGAAATTATTTATTTCTATAGAGTGGTTTAAAAATTTAAGTGATAAAATTTATTTTAAAAAATTATACTAAAACCTACGAAAATATTTTTATAAATAATTTTAGAGTTAAAAGTCAATTTAATGAGTTTTTTTTAAGGAAAAGAATAGCCTTAAAAAATTATGAGAATTATTTTGATGAAATTTCAAATTACCACTCTATTGGCGTAATGGATAGAGAAGTTGAAATTTTTTTGAAAAATCAGAAAAAAAATTCAATTATTTTAGATGTTGGATGTGGTTGGTGTTGGCACTGGAGAATGCTTAGTAAATTAAGACCAGATATCAAGATAATCGCTTTAGATTTTATAAAAGAAAATTTTATTCACGCAAAAAATATACTAGGAAAGAAAAATTTAAATCAAATTTACTTTGTACTTGAAGATTTCAGTAATAATAAATTTCCTTTAAATTCATTTGATGCGATTTGGAGTTGCCAAGCATTTCAACATATGGATCAATTAAATAAAAAATTTAAAATTGCACACAGTCTTTTAAAAAATTCATCATATTTTTATAATTTTAATTTAAATTATTCATTATTTAATTATTTAAGAAACCTTTTTAATATAAAAAAACAAGAAAAAATTAAAAAATTTTATCTACTTAATAGAGATATATATTATCAAATAAAGGTATTAAGTAAAATTTTTAAAAAAAAATGCAAATTAAAATATAACGAAATTTTATTCCATCCAGAATTAAATTTATATTTTGGAAAAAGAGATTCTTTAATTTCTAAATTAGACTCTAAATTATCAGGTTTTTCAATTTTAAAATATTTTGCAAGACAAGTTTTAATTAAGGTAAAAAAATGATTCACTATAAAATATTCGAAGATTTAAATAATGATTTATTGAAAGAGTTAGGAAAAGTTAAAAATGATTATTTATTTCATGTTTTTCAATTACCAGAATGGCTAAATACTATAGTTAATACTTCCCGTGAATATAAAAATTTGAAGGTCGTAGTTATTTATGAAAAAAAAAAAATAATTTTAGTAGCGCCACTGTGCATTTATAATGTTCATGGCTGTAAAGAGTTACGATGGATATCATCAGACACTATTGATTATAATAACGCAATTATATCTAAATCGTTTAATTTTGATGTTATTGATTTTAAGAATTTGTGGAAAGAAATTATTGATGTTTTATCTAAGCATTGTGATTTAATTTTTTTTCATAAAATTCCAGAATTTATAGAATTTAAAAGAAATCCTTTGATTAATTTTAATTATAAAAATTATCAAAAATCATATCAATTAATTTTGAATAATTTTAATTATGATGTTTTTTATAATCAAAACAATAATAGCAAATCTAAGCAAACTGACAGAAGAAAAGAAAAAAAACTATATGATAAAAACGATATAAAATATTTCTATAATGATATTAATTTAGAAAATTTTTATCTTATAGAAGAATTAATTAATGAAAAAATAACACACTATAAAAATAAAAAAGAAAAGACTTTTGATTTTAAAAATACATTAATTAAATATAATTATTTAATTAAAAGTATTGGTAGTGATGTTAAATTCAATTTAAGCATTTTGAAAAAAGACGGAAGAAAAATCTCTGCTATATTTGGAGCTATTTTTAAAGAAATTTATTACTATCTAATTCCAATTACTTACAACACGCAATTTAAAAAATACTCACCAGGCAGATTTCATATTGTAAATTTAATTAAATGGGCTGCAAAAAACAATATTAAAATTATAGATTTTACTGCAGGTGATGAAATATATAAGTCAGACTGGTCAAACAGCTCTTTTAATATGTTTTATTATATTAAGTTAAATAATTTAAAAGGTCTACTGAGGTTTTTTTTTTTAATTCTTTATTTTAAATTAAGAAAAAATTTACTTTTAAAAAAAATTTATCAGTTAATTAAATATGGATTTTAAATTTTTCGTTATAAATTTTTTATATAAATTATTCAGTTTTATTAATCTCAAAAAAAATTTTCATTTTAGAATTTTAATGTTTCACGATTTGAAAAAAAAAAATTATAAAAACCTAGAAATTAATCTAAGATATTTAAAAAAAAATTATAATTTTATAGATCCAAATCAACTTAATGAACAACAGTTTCCAGTAGGAACTAATAATTTACTTTTAACTTTTGATGATGGTTTCAAAAGTAATTTTATTTTTGCTAATAATGTTTTAAGAAAACTAAAAGTTAAAGCAATCTTTTTTGTTGTTACTGATTTAATTAGTTCAAATAGTCATTCCAAAAAAAAAATTATACAGAATATACTTCCAGGACAAGAATTACTTAAAATATCCAAATATAAAAAAATGTCATGGAACAATCTTAGAAATCTTGAAAAAATGGGTCATGTGATTGGTTGCCATACTAAGTCTCATTTAAGACTAAATGAAATAAAATCTAATACTATTTTGACAGAACAAATAGTTTCACCAATACATGTATTTAAAAAGAATAAATTAAAAAAACCAAATTTTTTTGCTTATTCATTTGGTGATTTTTATAGTTTCAATAAAAAATGTTTTATGATCGCCAAAAAAGAATATGAATTTATTTTTTCAGGTATTAGAGGCGATAATATCAAATGCAATAAAATTTTATTTAGAGATAATATTAATGATAATTACAATCTTTCAATGATAAATTTTTTTATTCAAGGTTATTCAGACTTTTTATATAAAAAGTTCAGAAAAATTTTTTTATCTTATTAATTTCTTGTGATTAAAAAATTTTCTAAAACTAATATGTCCATATCAGTTCTTAAAAAACAATTTATAGCTTCCTCTGGCACCCTAACTATTGGCTCGTTTTCATTGAATGAAGTGTTTAATAAAATAGGCACACCTGAAATTTTATAGAAAGATTTTATTAATTCATAAAAATCTTCATTTAATTCTTTACATACCGTTTGGACTCTTCCTGTTCCATCAACATGAGTAACGCCAGGTATCAGATTTCTTTTATTTTCATCAATTTTTTCAACACATGACATATATGGATTGTGCTGGCTATTATTAAACCATTTGCTTTTTTCCTCTAAAAGTATTGATGGTGCAAATGGTCTAAAATTTTCTCTTCTTTTTATTTTTTCATTAATAATTGCTTTAATATTTGGGTTGCAAGGATTTGCTAATATTGATCTATTACCTAAAGCTCTTGCTCCAAATTCCATTTTTCCTCTAAACCATCCAACAATTTTATTTTCATAAATAAACTTAGCAATTGTTTCAGTTAATTCTTGATTATGATCTATCTTAGTTACCTTAAAGTTAGCATTTAGATTATTTTTTTTTATATAGTTTTCAATTTCAGTATTATCAAAAGCATTACCTAAATATGGGTTTGAAATATTACTAATTTTTTTGGAATTATTATTAATCGATGCCATTATTGCTGACCCTATTGCTCCTCCTGAGTCTCCAGGCGCATAAGGGATAAATAAATTTTTGAATTTATTTGTTCTTAGTATTTTACCATTTGCTAAAGAATTTAGAGCGCAGCCTCCTGCATAAACAAGATTTTCAGAAAAATCATCTACTATAAATTTATTTATTATTTTTTCTAAAAAATATTCGAATACTTTTTGTACGGATGCTGCAATATCTTGTTTAATGTTATCTGCAATTTCTTTATTATCTTTAATGTTTAAAAGATTAAAAATTTCCTTTGAAAATATAAATTCCTGTTTAGGTACTCCGTTGTAATTATAGCTGTAATTAGATTTATTGTGGTTAAAATATTTTAGATTTAATTTAATTTCTTCTTCATGAGATATAAAAATATTATTTAAAAAAATTTCGTAATATAATGGCTGCCCATAAGAGGATAATCCCATAAATTTATATTCTTCTCCAAAGTTCTCAAAGCCAATTAGTTGTGTAGATGCCTCATAGAATAAACCTAAAGAATTTGGAAAATAAATCTTTTTATAAATTTTTATTTTATTTTCTAAACATTTAGCTATTGCCACACTGCAAAAATCGCCAAATCCATCAATAGATAATCCTATTGCCTTTTTAAATTTAGAAGGAAAGAAAGCACTCGATATATGAGCTGTATGATGGTCTATATAATGTATTTTTAGTTTTTTATTAATTTTATAATCATTGAAATGCGTAGATAATTCATTTCTAATTTCTGTTTTTTTTTTTAATCTATTAAAAATTTCAAATTTTTTTTTGTTAAATAAATAATTTTTTAAAAAAAAAGGGATCTTCTTTGTTAAATTTGATAGTGGGTTAGAATTAATAGCTATGTCTGTTATCTCAGAAATATCAGTGTTAGTTTGATTTAAACACTCTTTTATTGATTGTATTGGAAATCCTGCCCAATGCTTTATTCGATTTAATCTTTCTTCTTCAATTGCAAATTGCAGCTTATAGTCTTTAATAATACAAGCAGAGGAGTCTGCATGGTAAACATTTAAACCAAGTATTATACTCATTTTAATTACTGGTTATGTTTTTTTTTAATTTCAGAAAATATCCAGTTATACGTTTTTTCAAGGCCTTGACTTAAGGTAAATTTGGGCTCCCAATTAAGTTGGGATCTTACAAGAGTATTATCACTGTTTCTGCCCATTACCCCTTTAGGTTTATCTAATTGATAATTTTTTTTAACTTTAGTATTTGATATTTTTTCAATTTTTTCTATCATTTCATTTATTGAGACTTGCTCTTCACTTCCTATATTAACAGGTCCATGATATTTCGATTCAAATAATTTCAATGTTGCCTCTATACAGTCATCGATGTATAAAAAAGATCTAGTTTGATTACCATCGCCCCACACATCTATAGCTTCTTCTTTTTTTAGAAGTGCAGTAATTATTTTTCTACATAATGCAGCAGGCGCTTTTTCTCTTCCGCCATCATACGTTCCATTTGGACCGTAAATATTATGATATCTCGCAACCTTAACATTTAGTCCATAATCTTCATAAAAGTGACGACACATTCTTTCGCTAAAAAGTTTTTCCCAACCATAACCATCTTCTGGCATTGCGGGGTACGCATCAGATTCTTTTAAACCAGTAATTTTTGGATCTTGCTGCAACTCAGTATTATATGCGCAAGCACTTGAGGAAAAAAAATATCTTTTAATTTTAAATTCTTTGCATGCTAATAACATGTGTGTATTTACAAGAACAGATAACATACAAAGGGCTTTATTGTTTTCAATAAAACCCATTCCTCCCATATTACAAGCCATATTAATTACATCATCCATTCCCTTAGTGGCCTTGAAGCAATTATCTTTAATTGTCATATCCATCGAAAAATTTTCTACTTCCTTAAAAAATTGATACCACTCATCAAACGGTTTAATGTCAGTAGCCCTCACTTGATAACCTCTATTTAATAGTTCCTTTATTAAGTGACCCCCTATAAAGCCCCCCGCACCTGTAACCAAAATTTTTTTCATGCTTTTTGTTCTATTTTTATCGTTAGAATAAATTAAAAAATTTTATATTATATTTTTTTAAATTTAATTAGAATAAATACATTAATGACTAGCAAAAATCTAATAAGAAATATTACTTAAATTAAAATATTAATGACTATTGGTATTGATCTTGTTGGAACAAATTTAGGCAGTGGAACCAAAACTTATAATATTAATGTATGTAATGAATTAAATACATTGAAGTTATCATCAAATGTCAAAATATTTATTTGCAAAAGTTATTTACCTCAAATTATAAAAAAAAAAAATGACAAAATAGAATATTTAATAAAACCAGATTTTTTATCTATTACTCTTTTTCGTTTTTTTTGGATGCAATTTATTTTTCCATTTGAGTTAAAATTACTTGGTATAAAAAAATTGTACTCTCCAATGAATTTTATTCCAATTATTTCCAAATTTTTAAAGATAAAAACTATTTTATGTTTACATTCTAATTTACCTTGGATTTATTTTAATTTTATGCCAGGTAATTTTATAAGAAACTTTATTACTCAAAAATTAATGGAAATATCAATTTATACTTGTGATTTATTAATAGTTAATTCAAATTTTGCAAAAAAAGAAATAATAAAAACTCTCAGATTAAGTAAAAAAAAAATTCACGTAGTTTATTTGGGCATTAGTAGAATTTTTTTTTTAAAAAAGAAAAAAAAAATTAATAATTTTAATTATAAGCAAAAATATATTTTGTCGGTAATGTCATGTGTTAGATATCATAATATAATTAATCTTTTAGTAGCTTTTAGTCTATTAATTAAGAATTATAATCTTAAACTAGTATTGGCTCTTCAAGTATTAGATAAAAGTTATTTTTTAGAAATAAAAAAATTTATTAAAGATAATTCTTTAGAAAAAAAAGTAGTCATTTTTTCCAATTTAAATATTGATCAATTACCTGAGCTCTATAAAAATGCCAAACTATATGTGTTTACTTCTTACTGCGAGGTGTTTGGCTTAACATCTCTTGAGGCTATGTCGCAGCGTACGCCGGTTATAATTTCTAATAAATCTGCATTACCCGAAATTAATGGCAAAGCTGCAATGTACTTTAATCCAGATAATGTTGAGGAAATTAATGACACATTCAAAAGAGTGTTATTTGATAGAAAATTGCAGTTAAAGTTAATTCAAAATGGTCTTAAATTGTTAAATAAATACAATAATAATAAAAATATTAAAAAAACAATAAACATTATAAACAGTTTTAAATAAAATCGACTTATTTTTATTAATTAATAAAAAATGAAAAATATTTTAATATCTGGTGGGGCAGGTTATTTAGGCACAGTTCTTACTCAATATCTTTTAAAAAAATACAATGTAATTGTTTATGATAAGTTTTACTTTCCATGGTTAAAAAAAAATAAAAAACTAATAAAATATTCAAATAGGTTAACTTTTATTAACAAAAATCTTACAGATGTAAAAATAAAAGATTTTAAAAATATTGATATAGTTTGTGATTTAAACGGAATTCCAAACGATCCAGCTGCTGAAATTAATCCTAAAATTACATGGGATATTAATTATACAGGAAGGTTAAATTTTGCAAAAATTGCTAAAAAAGCTGGAGTTAAAAGATATATTTTTAACTCTACTTGTTCTGTTTATGGATTTAATAAAAATAAAGTTAATGAAAGTAGCAAACTGAATCCAGTTAGCACTTATGCTAAAGCAAATCTAAAATCAGAAAAAAAAGTATACAAACTTAGAAGTAATAGTTTTAAAGTTTATGTGTTAAGGAACTCAACTTTATTCGGTTTTTCAAACGTTTTAAGATTAGATCTGGTTATTAATTTATTTGTATATAATTTGTTAAAAAATAAAAATTTAATCATCGATGGGGATGGTAGACAATTTAGGCCATTTATTTCATTGACTGATATTTGTAAAATTTACCATCATTTAATTAATAACAATAAAATACCATCATTTATTTGTAATTTAGTTTCTTTTAACTTAACAATTAGAGATTTAGCACTGTCGGTATGCAAGATTCTTAAAAATAAAAAATCTAAAATCCTATTCAATGAAAATAATAAAGATAAGAGAAATTACTATGTTGTATCAAATAATTTTAAAGATTATTTTAAAAAAAACTTTAAGTTTGCTAATTTTTCTAACGAAATAAAAAATTTAGCTAAATTAATAAAAAAGAATAATATAAAGTTAAATAGTCAAACAATAAGATTAAAATTTTATAAAAAACTATTTTAAAATTGCCATAGTATTCATACCTAATAAAAAAAATTTAAAATTTATTAAATTACTTTCAGTTTCTTTTGCTAGGTTGATATATTGATCTTTATTGTAATATCTTTTATGCTCCTTTACTAAGTCTTCATTAATTAGGTGCAACTTAAATGCCATAAATTCTAATATTGGTTTTGAATAAATTGAAGGCGCTGTTAAAAGAAAATAACCATTTTTATTTAAAAATTTTTTTAAAAATTTAATAATTACCGCAGGATTATCTAAATGTTCGATGACAGCAGCAAGGATAATAATATCAAATTTTTCATTTTTTAACTCAACATCAATTTTATTTAAATCTTTGTTATAATTAATAAATTTTATATTATTTTTAATAAAATCATCTCCATACAAATCAATCAAAACTGCTTTAGATGCCTTGGAATACCTCTTTGTAATTTTTTGAAAATTTGATCCACAACCAAAGTCTATTATCTTTTTTCCAATTATTCTTTTATTCTTAAGCAATTCATAATTTCTTATGAAAGATATTAGTTTATCGAGTATATTATAACTATTAAGGAATTTCATTTTATGAACGACAATTTTTTTTTTGATAATTTTTTTTTTAATTTTATACCAAGTTTTATTTTTTTAATTATAAATTTTTTTGCATCTTTTATTTTATCGCAAAAAAATTATATTTTTAAGATCAAAAGCATAAATCCTTATATTATATTTTCAATTATTATTTCATTTTATGTATTTTTAATAAATCTACTATTTTTGTTTAACTTTACTGAATACTTGCAAAGCTTAGTGTTCAGTTTAGCATTTGTAACCCTTTTGGTGTCAATTATTTCATATCGCTCAAAATTTTTCAGTTCTTTATCAGAGATTAAAAGTAACAATAAACTGATATTGGCTTTTTTGTTCATTTTTTTTTTAATTTCAATTATGCCAATATCAGATGCGGACAGCATTGCGTTACACTTAAATATACCAGGTCAGATTATAAATTATGAGGAACTAAACAGTGATTTAAAAAAAAATTTAGAAAATATTTTAATATCAAACACTGAAACCCTTTTGACCTTATCTTATGCTTTTAAAAGTGATAATTTTGGTTCGCAATTAAACCTGTTTGCTTTATTTATTTTTTTTATAATATTTAAGAAAAATAGATTTTTCTTTTACTTACTTTTATGCTCTCCGTTAATAATTTTTTTTGTTTCAACACAAAAACTACAATTATTTTTTGGATTGCTTTATCTAAATTTATTTATTTTAGTTTATGAAAATAAATTAAAATCAAATTTTGATTATTTTTTATTTATTTTTTTACTTACTTTCTACTCGTCCGGCAAATTAACTTATATATTATTTTCAATTTTTTTATTTTTGTTTTTTTTATTTAAAAATAAAAAAAATTTAAAGATTATATTTTTATTTTTATTAATATGTTTTTTTATTCATCAATTTCCTATTTTACTATATAAATTTATTTTATTCGATAATCCATTTACTCCATTACTTAGCTATGATTTTAAAGACAAAGAAATATTATCTGCATTTGCTCACTCAATAAGAGCAAGCGAAGGTTGGTTAGGTAATTTTACACCTGAAATGATTTTTAGACCGTTTATAGTTTTTAATATATCTACATTAACAACAATATTTGGCTTGGCGTTTATATTTCTACTCTTTGATTTTAAAAGAATTCGTCAATTATATTTTTTACCTTACCTAATTATCATATCTATACTTTTACTTGGTCAGCTATTGCCAAGATATTTTTTAGAGGCTTTTTTATTAATGGCTTTTTACGCAAATTATAAAATGATTTATAGAGTAATTAATATTTTTCAGGGGTTTTTAGTTATTTTATTCTCAGTTTTCTTTTTATTTAATTCTTTTTTCTATTTACAGAAAGACTCTTGGTCAAAAAAAGATTTTTATAGAAAATTTACTTACACATATTTAAACTCAGAATTATTAAAAAAAAAAAAAATTAATGAAAATATTTTAGTTATACCATTTGATCGAGATAGTATTTTTTTTGACAAAAATGTTTATTCCTCAAGATATATAAATGTTTTGACAAGTTATAATGGCCAATATCAAGAAAATTTAAAGAAATTCATAAAGGATGCTAACATTAAATTCATTATTTTTGATAATTCTAGTAGAGTAAATGATTGTATTGTTGTAGATATTTTTGATGAAATTAATTTCAAAAGAGCTACAAGAAATTATTTAATTAACGAAAAAGAATACAATTTTAAAATTGGTAAAATAGTCAAAAATGATTGCAAATAGTTTTAATTTTTATCAAAATAAAGATATTATTAACCTCGGTAATAAAATTGAAGACAAAAGAGGTTTTATACAACCCATATCAGATCTTGATACTAAAAGTGCTTCAATTATTTATACAAAAAAAAATCAGTGGCGGGCAAATCATTATCATAAAAAAGATTGGCATTTTATTTATGTTATTAAAGGTTCGTTCGAATATTATTTTAGAAAAACTGGTTCTACTGGCAAAATAAAAAAAAAAATTATTAATGAAGGTCAATTATTATTCACGGGCAATATGATTGATCATGCAATGTTTTATTTAGTTGAAACAGAAATATTAGTTTTAAGTAAAAATCCAAGAGATCAGAAAACATATGAAGATGATACAGTTCGAATTGATTTTATGAATGAGAAAAACAGATTCTAAAGCATCGAAAAATTTTAGCATTAGAAAATTTTGCGTTCTTTGTGAAAATAAATCATTAAAAAATGTTTTAAATTTTGGAAAAACTCCTCTAGCAAATTCTTATTTATCAAAAATAAATACTAAAGAAAAAAAATTTCCTTTAATATGTTGTCTTTGTGCCAATTGTGGGCATTTGCAATTAAGATATCTAGTAAACCCAAATCTTTTGTTTAAAAATTATTTATATGTATCTGGAACATCAAAAGTTTTAGTAAAACATTTTGAAAATTATTTTTTAGCAATACAAAAAAAAATAAAACTGAATAAAAGTCATGATAAAATTTTAGATATTGCATGTAATGATGGAACATTTTTAAACTTTTTCGTTAAAACAGGTTTTAAAAATGTCATTGGTGTTGAGCCAGCTCTTAATCTAAGAGCATTAAATCTAAAAAAAAAAATTGATATTAATAGTTTTTTCTTTTCTTTTAAAAATAGTTTTAAATTAAAAAAAAATTATCATACCTTCAAAGTTATTACCGCAAACAACGTCTGCGCACATATTCCCGATATTAAAAATTTTATGCTAGGTGTTAAAAACATTTTAGATTCAAATGGACTTTTTATATTTGAAGTTTCCTATCTTAAAGATGTGATAGAAAAACTTACTTTTGATACAATATATCACGAGCATATGTCTTACCATTCATTATCCCCACTTATAAATTTCTTTGAAAGTATTGGAATGTCAGTGCAAGATTTTGACTTAATTGAAGCTCAAGGTGGTTCAATAAGAATTTATATTACCCACATGTGTAAAAAAAATTATAATCAAAAGATTATCAACCAGATAAAACTAGAGAAAAAAATTGGTTTGTTAAGTAAAAAATTATTTAAAAGATTTTATAGTCGTATAAAAGATCAAAAACGTACTATTAAAAATTTTTTAGATCATAATATTTTAAAAAATAATAAAATACTAGTAGGCTATGGAGCGCCAGCAAAAGCAACAACTTTTAGTCATGTATTTGATCTTGGAAAAAATTCAATTAAATACATTGTAGATGATAATCACCTCAAACAAGATAAATTTACCCCAGGAAAAAAAATTAAAATTATAAGTTTTGAAAATTTAAAAAAAATTAATTTTGATTATATAATAATTTTAGCTTGGAATTTTGCTCCTTCCATTATAAAAAAATTAAGAGATACTATAAAAAAAAAATATAAAATTATTGTTCCATTCCCAAAGTTAATTATTAAATAACCTAAAATCTGTCTAATATTATTCTTTTAAAGGCATGCAGTCCAACATCCCATGTGCATTTTTTTCCATCTTTGTAACTTCTAGATTTATAATAAACACTACATTGACCAATATTTCTTGTTTTTTTTATTGCTTGGCAAATAATACTAAAGTCATACTCAAATTTTTCAGCGTTTCCATCTAGACTTTTCCAAAGTTTGGTTGAAAAAAGTCGATAACAACAGGCCGAGTCCTTTATATTTGTTTTATAAAGAACATTCATTAATCCAGTTAGTATATTCACGGCTGTTTCTCTGAAAAAAAAATATGGATGTGTTAAGGATGTTTTTAAATTTCTATAACCTATTACAAAATCTTTCTTTTGTTTGAGTGCAATTTTTAATAATTTATTTATATCAGAAGGTCGATATTCAAGATCAGCATCTTGTATGATAACGTAATTTCCTGTCACTAATTTTTTAGCAATTTTTTGAGAATCACCCTTTCCTTTGTTCTTTTTTTTGTAGATAGTTTTTATAAAATTATATTTTTTTGCATATTTTTTTATAATATTTTTTGAACCATCGGTTGAACAATCATCAATGATTATCACTTCTTTCTTAAAGTTATTATACAATCTCAAATTAACTAACTTATTAATTATAGTTGCAACAGTATTAATTTCATTGAAGACTGGTAAAATTATGCTTAATTTGTATTTCATATGAAATCTATTTTGATTATCGGATACGGTAAATGGGCTAAAACAATATTAAATGTCATAAAAAAAAGTAAATTATTCGATAAAATTTACATTACATCAAGAAAAAATTTATATTTCTTAAAAAATAACAACATAAGGACAATTAAAATCTTACCACGATATGATAAAATAGATATAATACATGTATGCAGTCCAATAACTACTCACTATAAATATTTAAAGAAATTTTTAAATCATCCGGGATTAATTATTGAAAAACCGTTTCTAAAAAATTTAAATGAATTAGCTAAAATTAATAAAAATATTAAAAAAAAAGAATTCAAAACAATAGTAAATTATATAGATTTATACAACCCCGCTGTAAGTATTCTAAAAAACAAATTAAAAAGCAAGTTTTCAAAGATCATATTTGAATATTCAGATCCTCAGTCTTTTTTTAAAAAAAAATATTTATGCATAGAAGATTGGATTGAACATCCCTTGTCACTTATGCTTTTTTTTTTTAAAAGATTTGCTAGATTTAGAATTACAAAAAAAATTACTATAAAATATAAAAGTAATTTTTTAGAAAAAGTTGAAATTGAGTTTATGTATAGAGGTATTTTATCAATCATACGAATTAATTTAACAAATAAAAAAACTAGAAAAATTTACGTATTTCAAAAAAAAAATTTATTTTTATGTGTAGATTTAAAAAAAAATAAAATAGTAGAAAACAAAATATCCACATATAATAAAACTAAACTTAATAATCTTTTATTTTTATACAAGAGCGCGTTATCTAAAAAAAGAACTTCTTATCAATCATTCAATTTTTATAAAAAAATATTGAGACAAAGAATAAGTATTATTAGCTCTCTTAAAAATATCACCAGTTACAATAAATTTTAACATTTTCATACTTTACTTTATTTAACCAGTATGGCCAAAAACTCATAGGTGTAAATTCATTTTCAGCGCATATTCGATTATAATAAAGTTGATTTTTAAAAGATATGTTTTGAGATTTATAATTATATTGAAAATAACCATCTTTAAAAGTTATTAACAAACTTGAAACTATTGCTAAAAAAAAAATGAAGTTCTTAACATTTTTTTTTAATTTAGTTATAAATATAGCTATTACTGACAATAAGAACCATCCATAATATATTTCGTAATAATCTGACATTCCTCTAAAACTTTCTATAAATTTTAAACCTAAAAAGGCTAATAAAATAGTAATTGAAGAAACAATTATTTCGACTTTTAAAGATTTTTTAAAAATTATAAGAAGTATAATAACTTTAAAAAAAATAAAATTAATAAAGTTAATTAATAATAAATTATTAAGAACAGATTTTATATTTTGAAAAAAATAAATGAAAACAAATTTTATCCAAACTAGTATATCACAGCATCCCTTAAGTTCGCCTATAAGATGACCTCTTATTTTGCTTATCCTAAAAAATGGGTAAAATAATTCTTTATCGGCAGATGGTATTAATAATACTATTATGGCTATTATGATGAATGATAAGAAAAGAAATAAATTTAGATGATAAGTTGCAATAATTTTTTTATCAAATTTATTAAATAAAAATATATAAAAAATAACATTAATTGTAGTTAAATATAATATTAGAAAAATTGTAGAATGTATTTGTTCAGATCTTAATATTATTGATATCAAGATTATAGCTAATAAAAAAAAAAATTTTACAAAATTAAAACTAAAATATTTTAAATCAGTGTAATGTAATTTTTTTCTAAAAAAAAGTAGTAAAGAAAAAAATAATAGAGCGTAAAACATTATTTGAACTTTTGTTATGATAGAAAGTATTAAAAAAAATGTAAAAAAAAATAAGAATTTCTTTTCTTGATTTTGAATAAAATTTATTAGAGCAATTTTGGCAATAATAAATGATATTAGTGTTATAATTTCTACCCTGTGTTGCTGTATATGAATTAAATATCCCCCTGAAACCAGAAGAGAGAGAGAGAGACAGAATGAATAATAATCATTCTTAAAAATAAACTTATTAATAAAGTATTTAAAAAGCAGTATAAATGAAATTCCAAGTATTAAACCATAAATTCTAGTAAAAAAAATTATTTCTTGTAAGTTAGAATCTAGTTTTCCATTGTTAAGATCGTTTATACCTTTAACATTAAGAATATCAAAAAAAATAAGTAATTTATAAAATAAACTTAATAAAAAAACCTGCAGAAAATGTGGTGCATCAAATAATTCTTGACGTAAATTCGATAAATAAAGTATGGCATTGTAACTAATCCATAATTCTTGATCGTAATTTTCAATCCAGTTTCTATGTGGATTTAAATATAAAAAATAAATTAAAGGTAAAATAATTAAAATAAAATTGTAAAGAATATTTTTATAATTTTTGTACATTTGCTAAGTTAAATTAGTAAATAATTAATCATAATAAAGGTTTCTAAATTATTTTAGATTTAAAAAAAATTTCTTTTGCATAAAACGTAAGATGAAAATCAAGTACACCCCAGACGATTGATAAAGAATTCTATCCAAAGTTACTGAGGCATGAAAGTACCATTTGGGGTCGGCAACCAAATAGTAGATACTAATTGACATCAATATATTTAAAAAAAAAAAAATTAAGTACTTCAATTCTACATATTTGTAATTTTTTGTAAAAAAAATATAAAAAATTAATAATATAAAAATAACATATAAAGGGTATTTAAAAAAAACTATATTCAGTTGAAAAATTAACAATAACAATCTTCTAAAAGTTTCAAAACTTAAAATTTGATTGAAATTTATAAATTGATATCCTTTCCAACCAATAATATTTTCCGAGAAGTAAAAACTAAATATTGAGAATTTAATTAAAATTATTGTGGCAAAAGATAAAATAAAAAATAATTTTATTTTTTTTGTAATTTTTTTTTCAATAAGCAAAATTAATAAAATAAAAAATATGAAAGCCATACCTTCATTTCTTACCCAAAGTATTAAATTTGCATTTAATACACACATCCAATGAAAAATATTTAAATTATTATAATTATTCACCTTGTAGATTAATGCAAAAATAAAAATTATAAGAGCAAACATTAAGGGTTCTTGATATCCAGAAAATAGGGCATGATCGAACGTCATTGCTGTTGAGGTAAAAGCAATAATAAGACTAAATACAAAACCAAAATAGAACTTATTTATTATTAAAAAAATACTGATTAAATAAATAAAAATATAAAAAATTCTTCCTGTATATTCAAAATTGATTAAACTATTTTTCCAAATCAAAGCCCAGCCATAAGTTCCTAAATGAGGATAAGCTAGAGAACCATCGTGTACGTTATTTAAATTCCAAAAATTAAAACCTTCATAAAAATTTAATGTCCTAAATATCCAAAGTACAGCAGCATCCCATTCTAATCTTGGATTAGATGCTATTTTAATTGAATATAAAAAAACAAATAATAAAAAAATTAAAAATAAATTTTTTTTTTTAAAATCAAAATTTTGATATATATAAAAAAAATTTATAAAACCAATTATTGAAAATGCATAAAATATATAATTCAAATTTAATTTGAGGAATGAAAATAAAAGTAAAATATTTAAAACTAAAATAATATTTATGGAATAGATTTCAAAAAAATTTAAATTAATATTTTTAGTAAATTTAATTACAAATACTGTAGGTGAAAGAAAAATTAATGTTAGTCCAGTTATCAAATAAACTATATTGATAATTTCAATCATATTTTTTCAAGGTAAAAACAGTTTTTATCTTTTTGCAAAATTTTAAATAAACCTAAATCTTTATTTTTAAATATTAACCGATATTTATTTTCATAGATAAATTTGAGACTATCATTATTATTAATAAGAATTAGTTTACTTTTGTCATAATCTTGATTGACACGATGAGTGAACCATAAACTGTTATTGAAACTAAAATTGGGATTTTCATTTAAGATTTCTAAATTTAATTTTAGATTGTGAGTTTTTTTAATTTTTTTTATAAATCCATAACTTTCCCCTCCACAATCGCCATAAGCTTTAGTCATTCTTTCATGGGGTGAAAATTTTAATAAAGAATAAAAATCTAGAAAAGAATTATTTAAATGAGAAATAATTACTAATGTTAGCATTAAAAATAGCGCATTTTTTTTTTTAATAATTTTCATTTAAACTAATAATGTGTAAACAAACAATTAGTTATAACAATTTATATTAATGATAAATAAGATTTTAACTTTTAATAAAATAAAATTCTATGATATTTCTTATCAAAAAGTTATAAAAAAATTATTTCAAGAAAAAGGGTATTTAGTAATTCCTGCAGCCTCTGCTTTGGTTCAAATTAAATACAATAACAAATATTTTCAAGCTTTAAAGAAATCAACAATTGCAATATTTGATAGTGGTTATTTTTGTTTATGTCTTCTTTTTATAAAATTTATTAAAGTAAAAAAATTTTCTGGATTTAAATTTATTAAAAAATTAGTTAACGACAATACCTTAAAAAAAAAAAAATTTTTATTATTAGATTCCTGTTTAGATGAATCAAATAATAATAAACTCTTTTTTAAATCAAAAAAATTTATTTTTTTAAAAAATTATGTTTGTCCAATTTACAAACCAAATAATATAATCGATGAAGCCTTGTTGAAATTAATATTAAATTACAAACCTTTTATTATTATTATAAATATTGGAGGAGGTAAGCAGGAAATATTAGCAGAATATATTATTAGTAAATTAAGAAAAAAAATTATAATAATTTGCAGTGGCGCCGCATTGTCATTTCACGCCGGTCAAGGAGCTAAAATTAATACTGTAATTGACACTTTATATTTAGGTTGGATTGCCAGGATTTTATATAACCCAAAAATATTTATCGGAAGAATACTTTTATCAATAAAATTAGCCAAAATGGTTTATTACAGTGATATTAAAGTTTCTTATGAGTAACTTTTTTATAATTAAGTTCATTAATATAAAAAGAGATTATGAACAGTAGATAATCAATAGAATATACGCCATAAGATGTTTCTAATAATCCTCTAAGTAAAAAAAAAATTATAATAAAAGTTGAAATTAAATCCACAGGATCAAACTTTTTATTTAGAAACATATACTTATACAATATAAAAAAGGACGTCCATCCACCTCTTAGAGAAATAAAGGTTATTAATAAAAGTGAAACAAAACCTCCGCAAATTAGAGCATATAAATATACATTGTGAACAGATTGTTTAATTATTAGTCTATCGGCTTGAAAACCAAAACCCATAAAATAATTTTCATTGGAAGTTGAAATAATTTTAGACCAATTTTGAAATCTGTTTGAAGAAAAATTATCTTTTTCTGTCTCTCTTAAAAGAGTTTCTTTAATTTTGATATCAAAAGAATTTTTTTTTCCTAAATTTTGATTTAAACTATCATTATAAATAATAAAATTATTATAAAAAATTGATAAAAATAAAGGGAATAAAATTATTAATAGAAAAAATTTTTTTTTTGAGTTTTTTTTTAATACTAGCATAATTGCAATAATAATATTTAAAAAAAAATAAATAAAAATCATAGTTCTAGATTGAAATAATAAACCAAAAGTAGAGGATGCAATTATTATTATAATTATTAGTTTTTAAAAAAAAATTTTTTTTTTTTTAAATAATAAAAATAAAGTTGAAGAAATAGCTATTACCATTGCCATTCTAGATAAGCCTGAAGATCTAGGGGGTTCATTTGTCAGTAAAAGTAAGTCTTCAGTATTTAAACCCCATATAGAATATAAATTAATAAATCTTCCAAAAATTATCATGTCGTAAATCATTTTACATATAAAAAAAAAGAAGACAAAAAAAACTAATATTAAAGAAAAAATTAAAAATAATTTTAAAAGATCTAATTTTTTTTTTAGAACAAAAAGGTAGAGGCAGGGGATAAGCATTGCAAAACCCCAGTATATATTTATATATGTATTAAGTTTATTATTAATTATTGTAAAAATAATTATTAAAACAATGTTGGCGATAAAAAAAATTGTGGGAAAAAAATTTTTAGTTATAAAATTTTCGCTTCTAAATAAAAATAATGAGTAAAATAATACAAGGGTAAATGGAATTAACAGCTTTATCTGTTCTATTGAGCCAAAATTTTTAATATTTTCTGGATTTGTATTAATTGGTATAAAACAAAAAATCCAAAATAGTATAAATAAATTTTTTTTATTATTAATATTATCTCGGCAAATATATATTTTGTTTAAAATATTGTTCATAGCTATTTTTGTTAAAAAAATTATTTTTTTTATTTTTTTTAAAATTATAAATTTTATTAATTATATATTTCGAAGTTTTGAGTGTATCGTAGAAATCGACAGATATTAGTCTAGAAAATTTAATTTTTGTATTAAATTTTTTTAGATTTTTATCGTAAAAAACTGTAACATTTCTTGCGATAGCATCTAAGACAAATAAAGTGTATAAATTTTCAGAGCTTCCAAAAGTAAATTTAGTTTTTGCCAATAATTTTTTAATTTTATTTCTACTTACATAACCCATATTTCTGACACCTTTAAAATTTATTGGGTCACCAATAACTATTATTTTAAATTTTTGTTCACGACTATTTATAATAAAATCTTTTATGATGTTATTATTTTTATTATTATGAATTCTGTGGTAAATCAAAAAATCTATATCTTTTTTTTTAGTCCTCTGGAAGCCCTCAAACAATTGTAAAGCGTAGTTAAAATAACATTTCTTTAAGTTATTTTTCTTTACACACGTTTTTAATAATTCAGTTGAAAACAAAAATTTTTCATATCTGAAGAAAATAATTATCAAGCTTATACTGTTGAGTATATTTAATAAAATGCCCCTTCGAAAAGTATCAAAAACAGAATATTTATTGTATAGAAGCGTTCCGGTAATTGGTCCCAATATGGTTTTTGGCGGTAGAATTAAAAAAATTAGAAAATTCCAAATCGGTAAATAGTTAATAAATACAGTTTTGTATCCTTTTAAATAATATTTCCATAGTTTTATTGCTCCAAAAAAATTAATAAAATATTTATGATAAAATGTTTTATAATTTGATTGGTATTTATTAGTATTTATTAAGATAGAATTTTGTCGGTATTTTTTAATGTCAAAAAGAAAGCGCTTTGCCAAGATACCTTCACCTGTATTATTACGTAAATCTGAGGCCCAGTAATATAAAGTATAATCCTTTTTCAATTAATTTTTTTTAACAAAGTTATTGTTATACAGTATGAAGCGATACTAAATGCAAAAACTAAATAAAAGTTCTGAATAACAAAATTATAAATAAAAATAGGTAACATACAAATAAGAATATAAACTACAAAAATATATTTTTCTTTAATTAGATTTCTTAATAAATGATGAAAATGGTTCTTATCCCCATTAAATGGAGAATTCCCAGAAAATATTCTTTCAAAAGTTAACCTCGCCATATCAATTCCCGGTAAAAAAAGTATAAAGAAAATTTCATCACAAAAAATATTATTTTTTTTATTTTCTTGAATTAGAAGCAAACTAATAAGTATCGAATATAAATTTGTTCCAGAATTGCCTAAAAAAATTTTTTTTTTAATATTAAAATATAAAATAATTAATAATGAGACAAAAATTGCTTGGTAAAAAAAATTTACATAATTATTTGATTTTATTATTAAATAAATAATCCAAAAAATACCTAAAGATGGCGCAACACCATTTACTCCATCCGCAAAATTAAATGCATTGTACAAAGCGAAAATCGAGAAAACAGTAAAAAAAATAGCACTGTTTTGTAAATTAATTGAATATTGTAAATTCTTAAAATTAATCTGATTTATTAAAAATTCATTTGATAGTGAAATAGTTAAGAATAAAGCTGTTATTAAAACAATACTTTTTTTATATGCAGATAAAGATTTACGATCATCCATAAATCCTACAAAAAAAAAAATTAAAGAAAGAATAATAAAAATCGAGAATATTTTTAAACTAGTTGTATATATTATGTAATTTAAAGAAAGTGCTAAAAATGTATAAAAAAATAAAATTATACCTCCAAATCGTGGAATAGGTAAATTATGAATTTTTAGATCGTTACTATAAGGGTAGTCAATAATTTGAAAATAAGAAGATAATTTTTCTCTAAATGAAATTAACAATAAAGCAATGCCCGCTAAGATTGAATGAAAAATAATAGTAATAATAATTTCATTATTATTCATAAAATTACTTAATATAGATTTTATCATTTGAGTTTAGTAAAGAAATAATAATGATTATTTTGATTAAACATACTCTTTTTGTAATGTAGCAATTTTTCAATTTTAATTGAAAGTCTAGTTTCTATTTTTTTTTTATAGTTCAAAAAGTAATGAAGGTTGTTTATATTTTCAAATTTTTCTTGAAAACCAATCATAGAGTATCGGAAGTTTTTAGTTTTACTTAAAATATTATTTCTTAGTTTAATTGGCATTTCAGAAATAGACCAGTTGGCAATTAAAAGTGACGAATTATAATTACTGTAAATTTTATTAAATTGATCTAATAGAGATATTTTATTTATCAAACAAACTTTTCCAGGTTTAATTTGGTTAATAACAACTGGCACTTTATTCATTTGCAAATAGTAATATTGTAAAAAGTTTACTTCTATAGTGTCAAAAATTAAGTAAGTGCAATTTTTATTAATCATTTTAAAAATTTGAGCCATACACCCATAACCACCTCCAATTTCCAGAACATATTTGATATTAAATAAATTTATATTTGAGTATTCCAAAAATTTTTTGAGATGATAAACTTGCCTAATTCTGTTGCCACTGCTTTTTGGATATAAAAAATATTTAATAGGGTCTCCAACATTGTTCTCTATTAAAAGTCTTTTCCATAAGGCCCAATTATTTTTATCCATTTTCAGTTCAGCAAGCTCATTTCTTATGAAGAATCTATTGTGAATAAAAAATATATTTTGAATATGGGTATTTTTTAAAAAGTTAATAGTCTTATTTTCGATTAGAATATTATTGACTACATTATTAAAAAATTTGTGTGTTTTTAATCTAGCAGAAAATTCAATTTTAGTAATTTCCATTTTTTTTTTAAGATTTTCAGATACGATGTTATGCCTTGTTTGTATTTTATCTAAATTATTTTTAAAAAAAAAAGATAAAATGGTTAAACAGTATCTTATGAATCTAGTAAGCATTTAGTTATTTTTTAATTTATCAGGATTTATTAATCCAACTAAATTACCCATTAATCTTTTAACAGAATTTATATCTCCTAAAATAAAATCTTTTAGAGTCATTGTTGCTCTAAGAAAGGCATTTACAAAAAATAAAATTTTACTAAGATTGTGTTTTTTTACGATATAATATCGATTTCTTATTTCTTTTTTTCCAAATTCATATCCTAATCTATTTATAACCTGATCATGTCGATACTTAGCTTTGCCACAAACCATTAAATTACCATTCTTTTTTAGTTCTAAGCTAAAATCTAGATCTTCTAAATAACCATAGATGCCTAAATTTTCATCAAATCTAATATTTTTTATTGCACTAGATTTGTAAATTACAGCTCTTGTTGGTAACCACTCCACACACACATTTTTCTTGAAATTAATGAACCTAGATTGCCAGCCCGATCTTGAAACACCACCCTTTTTTGCACTGTAAATTCCTAGGTAATCTAAAATTATATTTTTTTTAAATTTTTCTAATATTCCTTCTTTATCTCTATGGATTTGATTGAAAGCTACACCAACAAAGTCATTATGATTATTTAAGAATTCCTTCATTCTATAAAATGCATCAGCGTAAAAAATATTATCATCATCTAAAAACATTACATATTTCTCATCTTTTATAAATTGAAATCCAATATTTCTCTGAATACAAGTTGATGGTTTTGAATTAATAATTTTGATATTTAGGTTGTAGTTTTTAATTATTTTATTAATTATTTTTTTTTTTTTAAGGGTAGAAGAATCAACTATAATTATTTTTTTAAAAAAAAACCTATTTAGGTCTAAAAATTTAATTGTATTATTAAGTTCTTCGGGTCTATCTTTTGTAGGAATTATTATTATCATTAAATTTTTAGAGAATTAAATAATAAGCAACACATAAATAAAATTATTAAATAAGAGTATTTTATAATTCTAAATTGCTTAATTATTTTAATTGACCTAAATAAAAATAAAACAATTTCTTTAAATAGCACTATAAAAGCTATTATTAATAAATTCCTTTCCAATATTGATATATATAAAAAAATTAAAAAAAAAGGAAAAAATATTATTTCTATAATTGAGTTTTTCTTAATGTTACCACTCCCTTCATAGTAGCTAATTACTAAATGTGATAGGCAAGAAATCCAAACAACTACAGAAAAAATTTTTGCAAGATTAACAATTTCATTACTAGAGTTTTTCCCTAACCAAATTTCAAAAAAAATATCAAAAAAATTAAAAAATAAAAAAATTAAAAATGGAATAACAAATATAAAGATTTTTAATGATATTAATAAGTCATTTGTTATAAATTTATTTTTTTTTCCCAAGGCTATAATGGGCAATAAAACTGCCGAGATTCCTTTAGAAAGAATACTTAACTTTCCAGTTAATTGTTGTGGGATGGAGTAGATTGCTAATGCTGCTGAACCAATATGTAATTTAATTAAATATTTATCCATAATGTCATATGCAATATTAAGAAGATTGGAAATTGAGAACCATTTTTGATCAGAATAGCACAGAACTGTATCTGGATAATTATAAAAAAATTTTAAATGTTTATTTCCAAATAAATAATATGAGCTAATAATAATGATTACTGCTTTAATAATTAAAGAAATAAAAAATAAATTTTCATAATTTTTATATTGAAAAATTAATAAAAAAGGTGGAAGACTTAAAGAAACCCCATAAAAAAATAAATTAATTAACATTAATCCAAAAAATAGTTCTTTACCTTGAAAAATACCCTCAATAGTTACAAATAAGATAGTAAAAAAAATACTTAATGTTATTAGAATAAATACATCAGAATTTATAAATGAAAAAAATTTGTTGATAATAAAGAATAAAAAAAAAAATAATAAAACTATCAATGAATTCTTGATAGTTTTATAAAATAAAACTAGAGCTGTTGCATCTCTGTTCTTATTTTGAACAATACTTATTGAAGAAATTTTTCCTAAACCAAAATTCAAAACTGGCGCTACAAAACTTAAAAAATGCAAAAAAATATAATTACCATACTCTTCTTTTCCCCCATATTTTAAGTAGATTGGTATAGATAAAAATGATAATAAAATTGAAAGAAATCCTGGCATACTAGATAAAAATGAATTTATAAAAAACTTTTTGTAAGTCTTATTTTTCATTTTGTAATAAAATCTTAAATTTAAAGAAATTAGTCATTGATCTTTACAAATATTAAATAAATTTGTACATTTTGAATTTTCTAAGCTTATATACTTAATATTAGTAAAACTACAAATATAGAGGTTACTTAGAAAAGATATTTTACTAAGTAATAAAAAATAAATTCGTAATGCAAACTAATTATTAATGTATTCTACTAGAGAAATTCTTTTTTTTAATAAAATTCCCTTTTGCTTGACTGTTTTAATGCCTATATTTTTAGTTACAGGTCCATTTTTGCCTGACTTGGCAATTTCAATTTGTTCAGTATTATTCTTAATAAATTCTTATAAAAATAAATTAATAAATTATTATAAAAATATCTTTTTTATTGTATTTTTTTTTTTTTATATTTGTCTAAATATTTCAGCTTTACTTTCTTCTAATATAATTTTTTCACTTGAGACTTCATTGCCATATATTAGATATGGTATTTTTTCATTGTCAACTTGGTATCTTTTAAATAATGATGAAGGTAAATTATTAAAATATTTTTTTTATTCCTTCCTCTGTGTATTTTCATTTTTGATTATTGATGGCATTTATCAGGCTTTTAATAAATATAATTTATTTAATTATCCATTATTAAATAACAGAGTTAGTTCTTTTTTTGGAGATGAACTTATATTAGGTAGTTTTTTATCTAGAAATTACCCATTTTTTATTGGGTTGTTTTTATTTTTATTAAATCCTTGCAAAATATCAAAAAAAATAATTTATTTAACTTATACAATCTTAGTTTTTATTCCTGTTCTAGTTTTTCTTTCTGGAGAAAGAAGTTCTTTATTTTATACTATTATAGCAATGATATGTATAAGTTTATTTTCTCCAAGATATGTTAAATTTTTTTTTTTAATTTCAACTTTTTTATTATCTATAATTTCTTTTACTAACTATGGAAATTTTGCAAATAGGATTTTTGGTGAAACTAAGATTCAATTGACTATTGATACTCAAGAAGGAAAAAGATTAAATATATTTTCCAAAGTTCATGAAGATCATTATAAATCTGCAATTAAGATATTCAAAGATAATGTTATAACGGGAGCTGGACCAAGATCATTTAGAATCAAATGTTCCGAAGATAAATATATTATTTCTAATCAATCATGCGTTACCCACCCACATAATACATATGTTCAATTGTTAAGCGAAACCGGAATAATTGGCTTTTTATATATTTTTATTATTTTTCTTATACTTTGCTTTTATTTTTTTAAAATGATTTATGAAAAATATTTATTAAATCATGAAATTAATCTATTTAAAGTTTGTTTATTAACGAGTTTTGTAATTACTTTATGGCCCGTTATTCCTTCAGGAAATTTTTTTTCAAATTGGTTAAATATCATTTATTATTTGCCAGTTGGTTTTTTTATATGGATCTATAAAAAAGAACAAAAAACTAAAATATAATTTTTTGTACCTAATATTACGGTTAATGCATTTTGCATTATATCAATAAAATGCAAAAAATTTAATGAAATAGAATTGAGATCCCGAACTATAAATATTTTTAGTAAATTTAATAAAGTTAATTAATTTATTTATTTTCAACTTTATATTTTTTTAAATAATTTTTTTGCCATAATATACCTGATATCAAAATTTTTTTTAAATTTGGAATTTTAAAATGTAATTTTAATTCTTTTCTTAATTTTGTATTATTAGCTACTAACGAAGAAGGGTCTCCTTTTCTTTTTTTTCCATAGTTGTGTTTAAGATTAAATATTTTTTTTGCACTACTAATCACATCAAGTACTGATAATCCTTTTCCATAACCACAGTTGAAAATAATTATTTTGTTTCTCTTTTTTTTTAATAAATACTTAATACATTTTTCATGTATTAAAGATAAATCATTTATATGAATATAATCTCTAATCGCTGTTCCATCCATAGTGTTGTAGTTATTTCCATAAATTGTTAATTTTTTCTTATTATTAAAATAAATATTTATAATTTTTTTAATTAAATGAGTTGATTTATAATTGCTTATTGGTCCAGTTCTCAATTTTAAATCAGCGCCCGCGACATTAAAATATCTAAGAATTATACACATTATGTTTTTTTTTTTTATTAAGAATTGTTCACATAGTAATTTGCTTATGCCATACGGATTTTGTGGTTTAGTTAATGAATTTTCTGATAATTTGAAATTACTTGGTTTATAAACTACAGCTGTCGAAGAAAAAATAAATTTAAAGATATTGTTCTTTATGCAAAAATTTATAAATTTTTTAGTTTTATAATAATTGTTATTTAAATATTTTCTTGGTCTTTTTATTGATTCTTCTACCGATATGTAAGCAGCAAGATGTATTACTAAATCAATTTTTTTTCTTTTGAATATTTGTTTTAATATTTTAATATTGTCTATATCGCATTTATAAAAGTCTGCTTTTGCAGAAACTAACAATTTACTACCAGTGCTTAAGTTGTCCACAATTGTTATATTGTGACCTTTATCAATTAAGTCATAGGAAATTTGACTTCCAATGTAGCCTGCGCCACCACTTATTAAGATATTCATTTAGTTAATATTTTATACATTGAGTAGAAAACCAAGTATAAGGTATAAAGATCTGCTTTTTAATATCGTATTTAATTTTCTTGAAATATTTTCTTAGCAATCTTAAATAAGCATCTTTATCTCTAACGTGATTGCCAACATCATTTTTTATTAAAAATTTAGCAACAAAATTCTGTTTTTTAATAAAAACTGGATCACAAGTAATTACCCTACCATTTTTTTTTAAGACTTTTTTAACATTACGAAATATTTTATATATATCTTGATCACTCAAATGATGGATAAGACCAAATAATAATACAAAGTCAAATTTAGGAATTTTTTTTATTTCTTTGCTTGTAAATTCTTTGCAAAAAAAAAAATAATTTTTTAAAGTATATTTATTTTTGGCGTAATTTATGTACTTTTTACTGATATCATAACCATAATAATAGACGGGTGGAAGACTATCAATAATTTTTGCCGTACCACAACCAATTTCCAATACTTTAGAATTATATTTTATTTCTTTGACTAAATTAGATCTTACCGAAATACCTGACATTATTTTTTGTGTAATAGAATAAATTAATGGGTATGAGAAAATTTTATGAAAACCTGTTTCTTTTTGACTCATTTGTAGTTAATTAATTATACTTAATTTGTAATTATTTAATGTAAGTTAAAATTTAAATATAAAATAAATATAAATTAATTTTTCGGTTTAACAATAAATATTATAAAATCATTAATATTAATCTTTTTTAGTATTATATTATTTTCTTTATTAAGAAAACTTGAACATTTTGGATCTTCAAAATTTGAATAATTTTTTCCGTAAAAGGCTCTTGGGTGATTGAGACATACTAAAGCAAATTTATACGTTTTGTTTTCTTTTGATAAATTATCAATTTTTTTTACTGAGAATTTATTGTCAATTGCGAAACGATAATTTGTTAAATAATTATTGAATACAATAGATTCGGTTGTGTAAATATTTTTAATATTATTATTTTTAAGGATTCTTAAAACCTCTCGTAGAGGGGGTCTATCTATGGGTACATCGTTCCAATAGTAAAAAAGATTTAGAAATGTAGTAATGAAAATTATATTATAAATAAGTTTATTTTTTTTTTCGACAATTTTTAAACTTAACCAAATTATAATTTGTGGTAATAGAAATAAAAAATATTTACCTGCAATCACAGATTCTTTAAAAAAAGAAAATGCAATTATAGAAACATAGATTGATAAAATATTTATTAATATAAAATTTTTAATATTAATGTCAAATATTGGTATATTAAAAAAACTATTCTTAAAAAAATTAATAAAATTAATTTTAAATTCATTTATTAAATAAAAAGCAAAAATTAAAAGCATGCTAGCCCCAAATATTATAGACGCAAAAAAAGATCTAAAAAAAAAATTTAAAAAAAAACTTTGATTAAAAGGGGTGTAGCTGAAACTATTATTAAATAAGACGTATTCAATATATTTATAATTTAAAAGTATATAGAAAAATAAAGTAATTACAGGTAAAAATAAATTTGAGAAATAATTATTATTTTTCAAAGATTTTATAAATAAAAAACTAAAATGTCCCGCTAGCAAAGCGGCGGTATGCGGCCAAAAAGATAACATTCCTAATGAAAAAAATATATATCCAAAATAATTAATATTTTTTTTTTTTTCGAGAATATAAATTTTAATAAAATAATAATTACTTAAAAGACTTAACATAAGCACCAATGAATGTGGTCTAAATGAATTAAGTTCTCTTATAAAAAAAAGATTTGTAACGAATAAGATCAAAGCTATTACTATGAATTTAAAATTCTTTGAAATTAAATTAATTAATTTAAAAAAAATTAAGTAAGAAAAAGCTGAAAATATTAAAATAAAGTAATGAGTAGTTTCTACTGTATACCCGAAAGTTTTTAAAAAATATTTTGTTAAATAAGTAAAGTTCCATGGATATGCTTCTTTAAGAAACCCTTCGCCTCTATCTCCAAAATAATGTCTTTCCCACGTTACTTGATTAGTGACGTTAGGATCGACAGTATAGAAAAAATTCCAGTCATCATAATAATCATCAAATTGATAAAGGTAGATTAAGTGAAAAAAAATTCCAAAAAATAATATAAAAATATAAAAATATTTATGAAAATAATTTTTTTTATTTATCAAACTATAAATCATCCCCAGAAAAAGTTTTATCAACAAAATACAAAGGTCTTTCTTTGGCGTTAATGTATATTCTTTCAACGTACTCTGCTATTAGCCCTAATAAAAAAAAAATCACAGTATTAAAAAATGAAATAGTTAAAAATATAATTGACAAATTTTTTATATAATTGAAAAAAAAATATGAATACATAGCAAAAAGTGTCGAAAATATAAACATTACTAATGAAATTAAACTTAAAAAAAAAGAAAGACGTTTGGGAAAATTTGAAAAAGATAGTAATGCTGTTAAACTAAATTGTATCATTTTTCCTAGTTCCCAGCCTGAAATTCCTTTTTTTCTTTTTTCTCTTTTAAATTCGATAAAATCAATATTAAATCCATACCAAGGTATTATTCCTCTTAAAAAAATATCCTTATCCTTAATTTTCTTTAATTCAAATAAAACAATTTGATCAATTAATATAAAATCTGAGGTTTGTTCATTTATTTTTATATCAGCAATGAGATTAAAAAATTTATAAAATAAAAATGATGAATACTTTTTAAAAAATTTTTCGTTATTTTCAATTCTTTTTGCAAAAATAACATTACATTTTTGAGAAATTATTTTTACATACATTTCTTCCAATAATTCAGGAGGATCCTGAAGATCTACGTCACTTACAAAGGTGTATTCAGAATTTGATTGATTTAAACCAGCCATGATAGCAGCTTGATGTCCAAAATTCCTCGAAAATTTTACCCCATGAATTTTTTTATTGCCTTTGCATTTTTCTACAATTTTGTCCCAAGTTTTATCTTTAGATCCATCATCAATAAAAATTATTTTGTAATCAATATTAATTTTTTTTAAAGTTTTGATAATTCTACTTAAATATTCATCAATATTAAGTTCTTCGTTATAACACGGCGCAATTATGCTAATGGACATAGTTTATTTCATGCAAAAAATTAATTAAATTAAAATGATAAATAATATATGTTAATTTTAATATGAGTAAATTTATAAATGCTCTAAGTAAAAATTACCGGCTAATTTTTTGTTTATTTATTTTTTTATTTATTTTTGTAAATTTTTTTAAGTCATTTTCATACGATTATAAAAATTCATATGCATTTAGTGAATTATTTTTAAACTATCAAGGAGGCTTTGTTAGAAGAGGATTATTAGGTGAAATTTTTATACACTCTAACAGATTTTTATCTATAAGCCCAATCCTTTTTTTTTCTAGTATCTTATTTTTAATACATACTTTAAATTTATTTTTATTTTTTAAGATTATCAAAAAATCAAAACTACCTATCGAATTATTAACTATTATAATTTTTTCACCAGCTTTATTTTTCTTTCCTATTTATGATTTTAATATGTTTTTTATTAAAGATATTTTTATTAAATTTTTAATTTTATTACATGCTTTTATAATTATTAAAACCAGAGAAAATCTAAAAGATTATTCTCAATATCTAAAATTCTTGATTGCCCCTTTAATTTTTTTTACCAGTTTATTTATTCATGAATATGGAGTTTTTTTTATTTCAATTCATCTACTTTTTTCTTTATATGCCTTTCAACAAAAAAAAAAATTTTTTTTTTTAATTTACCTATTTTTATTAATTTCAATTATTTTTATTATCTTTATTAATATTGGTGATGAAATTACATACAATAAAATAAATTACTCAATTCAAGATTTTGGAGTGACCATACACAAGCAACTTGCTGGAGGACTTAAAAGTTTAATTGGAGGGTTTTATAAATGGCATTTTTTCTATTTTTCATACAAAGATTTTTTGATGCTTTTATTCTCATTTTTATTGTCTACATGGATTTTTTATTTTTTTTTTCATATTTTTATTAGTAAAAAAATTTTTATTTATAATTTTAAATACAACTATCTTTTATTTTTTTTCCCAATATTATTAAGTTTTATAAATTTAGATCACGGAAGAAATTTAAGCTTGTTATCTTTTCATTTAATTGCTTATTACTTAATATTAAAAATAGATGAAAAAAAATTAAACACTTTTTTAAAAAAAATAAGAAATAATTTTTATTTTTTAAATTTATTTTACATATTTATTTTTTTTTATTTATTAATGTGGACATTACCGCAAGATGCAGGATTTGGAGGCAGAGAACAAATAAATACTATTTTTAGGGGATCTCTTTTTACTGAATTCAAGAAATTTATAAATTTTTTTTACACTTTTATTGATAATTACGTAATCAATCTTCCAGAAATTAAACTTTAAAAATAATAATAATTTCTATATTTGATATATATTTCTTAGTTATGAAACTATTAATTGCGACTTCTTTTCGTCCTTTTGGATTTTCTAAAAATAATGACTCTTATCAGCAAATATTTTTAAATTCTCTAAATAATTTAAATTGTGATTTGACAATTTGCGCAACACAATTTGATGATGATGGTGTTCAAGATGTTTTAAAAAGTTCAGGAATAAATTATATATATAATAATATCTCAAGACATAGTCTTCCAGACGGAAAAAAATATTCAAATCAAATAATTTTTAAAAAAGCACTTGAAGAATTTTGTAAGATCGACAGTAATTATGATTTTTTTTTATACTCATGTTCAGATATTTTGTTGCCAGCAAATTTAAAAGACGTACTATTAGAACAAAAAAATACCATGAGTGTATATTTGGTATATCCGAATACACTTATAAAAAACGGCAAAATACTTAGTTATTATAATGCAATTTACGGAATTGATTTGATTATATTTAGATTGGACAAATCCAAAGCACATTTTTTCTTAAAAATTATAGAAGACTGGAAGCAATATGATTGGGGTATTAATGAAAATTTTTTATTAGCTATTTCAGATTTGCTTAATTTACCAATCTTTAATCTTATCAAGAAGATGGATTTAATTAAATTTGAAAATAATTTTAGTGAAATTCAAGAGGATAGATCTTGGCAAATTAATTCGTGGAAAGAAAATCAAATTTATTTAATTAATTTTTTAAAGAAATATAATTTATCAATTTTGTATGCGAAAGGCTCTTATTACTTTTTATTGTACAAAATATTTAAATTCAGAGATTTGAATTTAAGATTATTAATTATTTACATTAAGTTTTTTTTATATTATTTACCTAAAAATATTTTCAAATTTTCTAAGTGGAAAAGTTTTTTTATTCAATCTTTTACTTTTAAAAAAATTAAATAAAATAATAAGATGTTAATTGTAATCAATAATTTATTTCAAAATTAGATGGTTAATATTAGATTATAGTTGGTTGCGGGGCTTGGATTTGAACCAAGGACCTTCAGGTTATGAGCCTGACGAGCTACCAGACTGCTCCACCCCGCGATAAAGTTTTTTATTTATAGCATTATATTTTAAATTATCCACTTTTGTTAAATTTTAGAGAGTTTCTTTAAATATTTATAATATTTACAAAAGAGTACTATTTCTATACAAACCCAGTGCCTGGTGATTATTGCAAAGGAGTAACACCCGATCCCATTCCGAACTCGGCAGTTAAGCCCTTTAGCGCCAATGGTACTTTGTCTTAAGGCACGGAAGAGTAGGTCGTTGCCAGGCTTTAT
>Ga0114976_10000168_pt1 | contig 38001 bp, 36 predicted proteins | sample S_130805_EF_Meta_FD_87319 | JGI IMG/M metagenome (GOLD analysis project Ga0114976, IMG submission 87319) | Freshwater microbial communities from Lake Simoncouche, Canada to study carbon cycling - S_130805_EF_MetaG | ecosystem: Environmental > Aquatic > Freshwater > Lake | place: Lake... | reverse complement strand
GCAATTAGACTACAATATCTTAAATAAATATTATAAAACTCTATCTGATTTATACTATTTATCTCATTCTTCTTTTATCCCATTTATTTTACCCACCCGCAACCGCGCGTCTAAACATTTATTGGTAGAGAGGGCACGTATCAACTGCTACTTAACTCTTAAAAAGATCCAATATAAATATTCTCCTTCATGCATATAATTAATATTACTTATATACTTATTGATTTCATGTGTCATCTCAGATCTTCTATAGAGTATATTCATTGATTCATCTATTTCATCTAAAAATGAGCTGTTAAATATCCATAGATTGTCGTCACAATTACCACTTGAATGTCTAAACGCAATATTAAATTTAGAATAATCTATATTCATATCTGTTATCCTAGTATTAAATTTCAAATCGAATCGAGTATTGATAATAAGATCATAACTATATCCCATTTCATATTGAATCTTCTTTATAGTATCTACCGAGTGTTTATGAAATAATATTTGTCTGTTCCAACTAGTGTCTATATACCTTTCAGATATTGGAAGGGTTGACATACTCAGTGGATTATAATCTTCTATTAAGGATTCTAATAATGGGCTCTCATATGTAAACAATAATATATCTATAAGATACCCCTGTGAAATTAATGGATTTATAATATACTCCCTATAATTATCTAAACTATCTCTATAATCAGTACGGATCCTATTATGTACACTTATATCATCGTTACTATAATGTAATCCACGTAAACATATACATGCTCTCATTATATATTAATAAAATATACTACTTAAGTAGTATATTTGTATATAGTTATAAATGAACTCTACCCAAGAACTTACATTCAATATTAGAAATAATATTGCATGTATATTTGCTAAATATGGCGATGGTGAGTTATCTGCTGCGACATTTCAAAATGGTTATAATTGTGATGGCACACCATATACCTATAACCTTGGTACTAAATTAAAAGAATCTTTGAAATATATAGTTAAACAACCAAACAATATGATTGGTAAATGGCCTGTAGAAAGAGTATATAATTATTGGCAAAGTCTAGTAGATACACCAATAAATTATGTAGATTATCATACTGTCTTAAATGATACAGAATCTATAAATAATACTGATAAGCTGGAATTACTTAAGTCTATAAAGGAAAGCACCAGGAAAAAGATATATATAGCAAACCCCCTGTTAAAAAGGTCAAAAATATTACTAAATATTGATCTTCATATTGAAGTAGGATTTTCAAACTGGTTTGAAACAGACTATGAAAGAGTGTATAAAACTGTATGTTCTATGATTGAATCTGATACTAATACTTTAATAATAATATCTGCAGGGATCGGAGCTAAACCACTTATAGCAGATTTACATAAACTTTATCCTAATGCTATTTATATTGATGTTGGTAGTGCTCTAGATACATTATGTACTAAGAAGGATTCGCGCGGTTGTACTCCAGACTATACTATTTTATGTGATTATTACAACCCTATTCTACCAGATAATTGGGAATCTGAAGAATATAACTCATTATTTATAGAAGCAATAAATATGCTGGGTAAACATCTGCCTAAATAGGCTCTCTATATTTTCACTATGATGAAAGTAAATATTAAAGGCGATGATATTTATAAAGAGGTTATTGATTTATATGAATATAGATCAGTAGACAATGTTATTACTTATGATATTTCCTCAGACTATTATAATTGGGACGTATATACTCATATCCATGATTCGGATAATAAAATTTACGTATTGGTTATAGATTGTACATACCATGATGCATTTTGTCATTGGGTATATGAAAGTGCCATATACTTACCATTATTCAACATATTAAAGAATAAATATCCTAATATAAAACTGCATTTAAAAGGCTATAAAAAATATAAAGAACTATTCTGTACTCATTTTAATATAGTTAGCGCCGATATACTATATCAGCTACCATCTAATAATTGCTGTATATTCCCTTTACCGATATCATGTTTAAATAATAAAGATATATGTAATAATTACAAAGCTCAAGTTTATAAGTTCATTAACCACTTTAAAAATAACAGTGCTGTAAAGACAATATTTATTTTATTAATGCCTCGTCAAGTAAAAGAAAATTATAAAGGAAATGATAGAGTATACTACACGGGCGATATAGAAACAAACATACAGCATTATGATGATAGCTACATATTAAATACTGATGAGGTAGTAGTATTATCTGATCAAATCAACATTGTTAATAATAGTAAAAATATAATATTAACTGCGGGTTCCCCCTATTTTGTTAATGGAATCTTTACTAATAACTCCACAATTATTGTTCTAGATGATCTTATTATATCTCAAATAAATGAATTTAAAAAAATGGGTTTTTTACATAATATAATATCAACTAATAATACAGTGCACATAGTACCTAGGGAATCACCTTTTAGGTTTAATAATATTAAACATCTTTTATTGTAGAATTGTCTAATCCCACATTACTCATCTGAAAACAATATGTAGGATCAGACCAGTAGTATTTAAACTCGAGATTACTTTTGAATAATTCAGAAAAATAATAATCAATCGGAATATAGTAGTCAGTATTTTTACGATAGTAGTTCAATAGTTTTTTTACCCCTGTCATAGATATGATATGAGAGTCGGTGCATCGCGTACCTAATCTTCTTTCAAGGCGGATTGTATCATTGGCTGTAGTTATATCTTCCATATAGCCTTGTTGCCACATATTTCGTTTATCATTTTCCCCATTATGCCCATCTTGTCCAAAATGCACTGCATCCCATTTTCCATAATTATCTTTAAGAAGCCTTATAAGATTTGGCAACTCATTGAAATTAGATTTTATATCCACATCGCTCTCAAATATTATGAAAATCCCATCATCAAACGAGCGTTCAATGTCCTCCAAATTATATAAGTAATTTAGAATCAAAGAAAGATCTGATTTTCTTTGATATTTATCTTTGCACCATGGTATATAATTACATATAGAGGTTCTCACATGTTTATTATATATATCGTCTGTAATAGTATGTTTATAACATTTACAATCAAACTTTATTATACTACGATCTAAACCTATTTTATCTATCATTTTATTTAGACGGTCAAATCTGGTAGGTTCAAACTCATTGCTGCATATGAATCGTATTTGAGATACGTCTAATTGCATACTACTATATCTATTTAAAAAGGTTGTTACATTTCTTTATATAATGATATATTTAATAGGAGATAGTCATATTGATCATTATTTTGCAAATTTAGACTTACCTCATGTAAATTGCCATCAGTCTGATGTGACAATGCATCGTATTGGTAGAGATAATACTCTTATAAATTTTAAAGATAAATATAGCTCTCCAAATAGTACATTTGTAATTTTATATGGTGAAATAGATTGTAGATGCCATATATATAAACAAGTACTAATTGGTCGCAACTACAAGGATATTTGTGATTTATTAGTTGCTAATTATTTTACTACCATTTCTAATATGATCAAATGTTATAAGAGTATAGTGATATGTTCGATACCACCACCTGTAAGACTAGAAGATTACTCTTTAAAAAACAATTCTGCGAATGATACGTTTCCAATCTTGGGATCTGATAGTGAACGCATTACATATGTTACATATATGAATTCGTGTATTGAACAGCTCTGTAAAAAATATGGCTATACATATCTATATATAAATGATTATTATAAGAGGGATGATGGATCATTTAATTATGATCTTTCTGATAGGAGTGTACATGTAAGTAAACAATGTAATAAATATATAATAGATCTGTTTAAAGCCTCTATAAATAGTTAATTATATATGAAATTTATACAAGTAGGAAATTCACATCCCAGAAACTCTGAGTTTATGAGGCGTGAATGTAAGAAATATGCGATTGAATATAGTGAAGTATCTGGGCCAGGTTTTCCTGATGATGCATACGATATTATCTGGTCACCTAGTCAATGGATAAATCCAGATCAATACCCTTCTTCTAAATTTATCTTTGGGCCGCAATTTTGGGTACTACCTGATCCCAATCACCTATTTTTTACAGAATCAAAGGCAGAGCATGCAACCCGCTGTATATTTACTTGTTTGAGTAACTGGATTGTTAGTCTATATTCAGAAGTTGTAGATATATCAAAATCTAATATCCCATTCTTACCTTTACCTTTTGGCTTAGATATTCAAGAATCAAAAAAAGATTTGATTGAATATGACTGTCTAGTATACTATAAGGCCCGCCACCCGTCGTTATTAGATTTTGCTAAATTAGTACTTGATGAATCATCTCTTAAATATAAGGTATATTCATATTCTTCATATGATAGAATTGACTATATACAATCTCTAAGAAAGGCTCGATTTGTAATTTGGATAGGATCGCATGAATCCCAAGGATTTGCATTTCAAGAATGCCTTGCAACTGGAACACCAATTTATGTATATGATGTTAAATCTCTAAAGGATGAATGCTCTTCAAATGGCCGTTTTAATTATACAGATTATTCTCTGCCACTAAATGCAACAACTGCATCTCATTGGGATTCACGCTGTGGAATGAAGGTATATTCTAATCAGGAATTCTTAGAGATGTTTTCTGAATTTACCAATAAGCTAGACTCTTTTCGTCCATCAGAATATATTAAAGAAACATTATCTGATGAAGTGTGTTTTAAGAGATTCTTAGATGCTCTACATATTAGATTCTAACATAAAGAGCATCGCCCCACCCCTGATCTGTCATCTTAATAGATACTCTCAGAAATTCCTTCTCCTGCAAAAAGGCATCTAGATGATCTAATGTACTGCAGCCCTTGTAGACTTCCTGGGTATTTACCTCACAGTATAAGGCATCTACGTAAGCAAGATACTCTTCACCGCTACGTAAGACATCTAGCTCCTTTCCCTGAATATCTAAATTCCAGAAATTACAGCCTTCCATTTTAATATTATTGGATTCAATAAATGTTTTTAGCGTCTGAGTGGTAACTTCTCTAGACTCTACCACATGAATATAGGGATATGATGCTTGGTGAGTACCAAATTCAAGAAGACTAGATGACTGCCCATTATTCGTTATATTGAACTTAATAGTCTCCTCCTTATTATTCAGAGCTGCACAAAACACATTTGCTACACCCTTTGACTTCATCTGATCAACCTTCTCCTTAATTGCATCAACCCAGTATATCTTCTGCGGATCTACTTCATTATTTACATAATCGACTAATTCTTCGCACTCATGAGCACCAAGATGAAGAATTCCTGTTGGCTTCCTATTATAGCTTTTAAGAATAAGACAGCATTCGCTGAATGGGATTAACATATACTATTAATTTATATAGATTGTTTAGATAGACCATATGAACATTAGCTATCTCTATGCATTTTTGATGGCCTCAATTGACGCAGTAGTGATGCCACTTCTGAAAGCAAAAAAGCTGGGAATGCTTACGGGCAACTGGATATTCCCTCTAGCAGCCTTATTCTATGCATCACAACCGTTTATCTTCTACAAGTCGCTATCTACAAATTCGATGACTGTGATGAACATTCTGCGAGATGTTATGAGTGACGTTTTAGTTACTGTAGTTGGTATATTCTTTTTCGGCGAGAAACTTACATCTCTACAGTGGGTTGGGTTTTTCCTAGCGATTGTTGGTATAACTCTTCTTGGTTGCTGTGATGATGGGAATGGAGGCACAAAGGATACTAAGTAAAAATAGTACAATGCAATAAGTATATATTTATTCAAGAGAGGATCTAATAGTCATCCTCATCCTCATCATCCTCATCCTCATTCTGATTAAAGAACATGTGGCGACGGGGGCTGCTGCTGCAACCACCGCCAGTGCAAGGGTTGCAGCGCTGAGCCAGGCGAGCAGACCGGCGCTGCTCAACCAGCCTAGGGTACCGAGTGCTAGATGGGATACTGTCAAGGAAGTTGTCCATGGAAGGGGTGAGCACGCGGCGAGCATTCTGCTGCTGTGCCTGCAGATCTGCATGAGAGATCAGAGGAGGCATGTCAGCATACTCATCTACTGCTGCCGAGCTTGCGGTAGGGGGGCGCACAGACGAGACCCTCTCCAGCACATCCAGATTGTCCAGGCCATTACTCACCAGCTCCAGAAGGTGATCGCGGTAGTAGACATCCGAGAGATTATCCACGCTCACAAGGACAGGAGGCATTGCAGGCATATTCAGCTGAACCTGAAAGAAGTTATCCTCATCCATCGTCAGATTCTTCAGTGCCAGATAGACGTGATCGAGAACACGCTGGCGGTAAAGGCCGCTCAGCTTGTGCACCTGCTTCTTAGAATCATGAGAATCCTTATAGAGCAGCTCAAACTCGCCAGTCTCAAAGTTCTTACGAACCTTCATACTGTCGTCAGTAGACGAAGCAGCGCCAGCAGCACGGATAAACAGGATCTCAACAGTGTAGGGGCTAAAGGCAGACATCTCGGGTGTAGTTTTAGGTAGGGCGGGTTAGCCATTCAATTTTAGCACTTTTTAGAAAAAAGTGCGCAAAAAATTGTCAGCTCTTTTTTCTAAAATATGCGCAAGAAGCTTAGCTCTTTTTCTAAAATGTACGCAAGAAGCTTAGCCCTTTTTATAATCTGCGCAAAAATTTTCAGCTCATTTTTGCAGACTTTTTTAGAAAAAGTGTAAAATTGAAGGGTCAAATATAGGAATATAAAGCTAACCCCTATCCTAAATGCCAACACTCAGACGTTCTTCTCGCCTTGCTGCTAAACTGCCTAAGAAGATAAATCAGATCAAGTCACTGCACCCCCCTAGACGTTCTGCTCGTCTTGCAGCTAAGAGGCGAGGTAAGCCCAACACCGCATTCATCAGACACAGGCCCACTATTCTGGATGATTTGCCAACATTTGTTATAGACTGCCATATCTTTCCTTATCTTGATTATGACTCTCGTATCAATCTGAACCAGTGCTTACCTATCTGGGATAGAGTTCCAACAAAGATGCCAGTCCCGTCTATGATGAAGCACGATATGCATATGCGCATCAAGATTATTCAGGGTATTCTTAACAGAATTGCAGAGGAAGTTTGGGATCCAGCAACATACTCATTCATGACAGTTCTTAAGGGGGAGACTAGAATGGTGGAGATGATTAAACTCTTCAAGTACCTTCAGCAGCCACCATATTTCAAGATTATCAGTCTATTTCCCGCATTTCATACGGCGGTGATGGCAAAGGTAAAAGAGTTAGAGGCTATCCCTCTTGAACACAAAAATACTTACTCTAAAGAGGCTATTGACAAGTTTACTCTTGAGATTACTAAACTAAAGAGTAAGATTGAGAAGGAAAAGGACTTCTTTACAAATGATGCACCCTGCCTAGAACTAATTGAATTTCTCAGATTTGTCTAGCCAACTTAGAAAAAGTAGAATCTCCGCAGTGCATCTGGATCCTGCTTCTTTGAAGCATTATAGTGAGAATTGGGGCTAATCCGGTGATATACGAGTACAGAATCCAGATTATAGAATACCTTTTCTTGTAAAATAAGACGACACCAGAGATCATAGTCATCTAAATTGAATTTATCTGTACAGTGCAGCAGTTCTTTTTTCATTAAGATAGATGAGTTTATCATAGGATTAGCAGTCTTAAACTGAGAGATATCTATGAACCCTGTTGGAATCGGCGGTGATCCAGTCATGGCACCAAAGTACTCACATTTAGTTCCAATCACATCTGGCATTAGTAAATGCATATCACGGACTAAATTCTGCTCCTGGAGTTTCTCAGGGTGCCATATATCATCCACGTCTAAGATAGCCACCCAGGCTCCCTTAGCATCCTTAGCTAGAGCATTCATCGCCTCTGCGCCCCCTTTCACATCAGCATAGTTAATTAGTCTGATCTTAGCCTGTTGATCTGAAGTACATATCGTATCTATTGTGTATCTAGCTATCCTATACGTATCACCGCCGTCAGGACCATGACCATTAACTCCAATCAGAAGTTCCCAGTCAGTAAAGGTCTGATCTAAGACTGAATGGAGTGAATCTGGCAAGTACTCTACACCATTATATAGCCTTATTAAGACACTTATACAAGGCATCACTATATAAGATTTCTTATAGGGGGTTTATGTGGTTCTAGTTTCGCCTCGTCTTAGACTTCTTATTCTTACTTCTATTTCTTCGCCTGGTCTTCTTTCTTTTCCCTCCTGTAGATAACATAGCAGCATTAATGTGATCTATACAATTAGCATATACAGACAAACACTGTGTATCTTTACATTTGTTTACTTCGCTTGTAATTTTTTCCAAGAGGTCTGCATATTTTGCATGATTTTCTACTGTTTTAAGAGTGATTGTTACTAAGTACAAATAACCAATTCTCTCTTTCATTGATCCTATCGTATTAATTTGGATTGTACTATCTCTGGATGACTTCTCAAAGTCGATTAATTTCACATTAAGATCTGCTTCCACCATCACATTCTCTAGAGACAGATCATTATGCATTATACCGCCGGACCACAAGACATTTAGTGCCTCAGTCAAATTCAATAGAATTGTTAGAACCTCCTTATCACTATTACTAGTCTTACTCATGAGTGCTCGATTCACATAATCATATAATGTCTTACCTTCAATAAATTCCATAAGAATAAAGTAGAATTCTTTATCTATATCACCAGAATCATAGATCTTTGGAAAATACTGTGGCTTATTAAGTTTCTTCAGCTCTTTATACATTTCATCCTCCTTTTGTAAAAGTGCATATTTTGTTGTATGATCTCTATCTTCTCTATTTCCCATTTTTAACACGTATTTCACCGAATCCTTTTTAAATATACAGACACCTCTTTTCTTGTCATCCTTCAATATTTTATCGGGTTCAAATATACCATAGTCTCTTAAACTTTTCTTCATATCATTATAGCTTACCACAACAGGTGATTTAATACTCAGTGTCATAGGACTAAGTGAGTTTTCATCATATGAATACGATGAAAGGCTACTAGGCGAGTCCATTCTATTTAAAAGGTAGAAAAGGTTTAGTATGCGAACATCATTGTTCCTCTCCCACCATACACTCTGAATATATTGTATGTCTCAGCAAATGTTCTCACCCAGAAGCGCTCAGCGTAAGAATCTGTAGGATCCCCTGTGATACCATGGAATCCTAGAGCTAAGCTGATCCGCTGTACCTTGTCCAGATTTGCATTACCCAGTGGCATAGAGATCGGATTCAGACCATTCTGACATCCAAAGGGCAAATTATAGTAGTAGCGGTTGATCCAAGGAGCTTTTCTCTGCTCCATAGAAGGCATTAAAGACCTGAACAGGGCCACATTTTCTGTTGAGTACCTATTCAGAGTCTCAGAGTAGTTCAAGGCTAGCCACCTGATTGGTTCTGAGCCGCTCGTCGAAAACCCAGGTCTCAGAGTTTGATAGAATCTGGCATCTAGGCCACTAGCATCTGGCCACCACAAGGAGTAGGGGTTCGTCTGATTCTTAGACAGATCTCTCGTTGCCAAGAAATGTGCATTGAGCGAGGGGGCCTCGTAGCGCTGACAGTAAAAGAAGAGATCTCTCGTCGGATTAGGAATATCTAGGCGGATCTTAGCATAGGTATTTTTGTTTGTATCTTCAGGATTCATTGTGTAATGCTGTACTATAGGCACCTGCAAGTCTGCAATACGGAATCTGTTCGCCTCAGCCTTGTCAAGATAGATGTATTCTACCATCAGATGTGAATCCTGGATTGAGTATGTAGCCGGCATTTGTATATTTGGAAAGGCTATAGTGGGTTCAATATAAGATCTGAAGGGCTCCAGATTTGGCATAATAGTACCTGAAATGTCCTCATAATAGAATTTAGAGTTTATAATAGGCCATAAGGACCCTCCTTCTACATTTATGGCAGGTAGTGCATTTCTAGAGTCTGTATAGTACAAACTGGTTATGGGCTTGAAATTCACTGTGAGACGCACCTCATCAACATTCAAGGCATCTATGGGTAAGACACATCCAGGATCACCTCTGCTAAACCAGAAGGGTAGATGGGTTGTCGTTGTCTGTCCTAATGTGCCACTGTAGCCAAAGGTTTTCTGAGTGAAGCCCGTCTCGGCCCTACATAGTTGTCTGGACTTCTCATTCACCTTTTCCAAGGGGGTCTGGAACTCATCTAGTACTTCCATCAGCTGACCATTGATTGTTTCTACCAAGTTACCCCCAATAGTTATAGAAGCGGAGTCTATTAAGCTGTGACCTAGATTATTAGTCCAGCCAAAGTGCGGACCGGCTAGATCAGTCTGAAAGGTGCCTTCAGCGGGTGTCAATAGATTCAAAGAGATATCTATGATTGAAGGAGGGCTGTAATATGTACCCAGGGTGAGCCACTGAGTTTTTTTAGTTGCTCTGAAGGTGTACGTGAAAGGCTGTCCAGGTGTCAGAGTTGTCAGAATTTGATCTCCAGTACCATACTTATCATCTCGTACCCAGGATAATGTATAGCCATTACTTTGAGCCTGACTAAAGACTGTCATGGTAGGATCAGGCGGCTGGGGTGTGGTAAATGGTTGGATACGCTTGCTTGTTATTTTTATTATAGGTTGTTCTTCTCCTAATGGAACTTCACTATAGCTCCATGTTATACCATCAGGAGATACTAGTACTGTTTTTATATTAGTAACAATATCTGGCCCTGACGCAATGAATTTTGTTCCATTCCATGTTATGCAATTTAAGTTAAAAAAGGCTGAAGGTATTGCACTTATAGGTTGCGACCATGTGACTCCATTAGTTGATGTCGTTATATTATAACGATTATCAGCAAGATCTTCAAATCTACCTACTACAACCCATATATTGCCATTCCAGGCTATATCTTTTGCTTCAGCAAAAACTATATTTGCAGGTGATATAGGGGTTGACCAATTTATACCATCTGTTGATGTTGTTATGTATGCTCTTGTTGGATATGCGCCAAAACTGCCAACTACTACCCACAACTGCCCATTCCAAGCCACTGAATTTCCTATATTTTGATTCACTCTATAATTTTCAATTGTTTCCATCGCAGCTATAGGAGTTAGAGTCCATATTAAACTATTAACTTCAGAGGAAGTAACAATTTGCCCAATATTGTAAGTAACAGTTATACCTTCTGCATCAAGCACTTGCATTTGTATTGTACCAACAGCAACCCATAATTGACCATTCCATACTACCCTAGATAAACTAGAGGTATATCTAACACCAAATTCTGCAGCTGGCGAATTCAATATTCCTTGAATAATTGGTGTGATTGGTATAACAGGAAAGATTGGGTCTGACCAAGTTTGCCCATCAGTTGAAACTAAAATAGGTCCATTTAAAAAAATTCCCCAGTTACGTTTTTGAAAGTTACCAACCGTAACCCATTCTGTCCCGTTAAACGCAATTCCAACTCCACTACCAGACTTGTTATCTGTAAAAGGTTGAATAGACCAATCAATACCGTTTGTAGAAGTCATTATACTCTGTGAATTGTATAAAATCAGTCCAACTATGTATACACGTGAATTAATTACAGCAATCTGTGAAAAAGCTGCAAAATTTAGAACTCCATTTAAATTTGTTGGAGTAGTCCAGTTTAACCCGTCTGTTGATGAAGTAAGTGTTCCTAGATTTATATTAGTCAAATTTACATTGGTATTATCTGACCATACTGTATTGTGTGCGCCAGCTAACCATTTATTTGTGTTAGGATTCCATACCACTGTTCGCGTAGTGCCAATTACAGCATCCGATGGGTGCACAGGCTTCGCGAAATTAATACCATATGTGAAACTGGTAACATTACCTACTGCGGTTCCTAGGGTATTTACCCAGTTACCTGAAGCTACCCATGCGGTGCCATTCCACGTTGCTGCAGATCCAGTATTTGCAGTGCCTGTGGCCAATGGATGCTTAGTAGGTGCAGTCCATGACAGTCCATCAATTGATGCGCTAATTGTCATACCATTCCATGCACCCATTGCTACAAATTGTGTGCCATTCCATGTTACTGAGTTAGCTATATTTGTTGAAGATGATTCTATACCTGGAGGGTTAAATGGTTGCTGCCATGTGATACCATCATTCGAATAGCACAATGTAGCATATGTAGAATCTAGAAGTACCCATCTGCCCACTGCGATATATGCTGATAGTTCACCATTCAGACCATTCCAAGCAACGCCGCTAGCTAGTTGAACTTTTGTAAGGTCAACCTCTTCAGGGGTAATAAATGCATTAAATGTTATTGCACCACTTCCACTAGCAATAGTTATACTCGCCAGACTTTCATTTCTTGAAGACGCGTTAATTAAAAATGAGCCTCCAAGAATATATACATTTTCAATTGCACTTGCTGTTATAGAATATCCTGTACCACTTGTTGTGCCTGTTAAGAATACAGGTGAATCAAATGAGGTACCGCCATCATCAACTGAAACTGAAATATAGCCATTAGACCATGATCCTAACACTATGAATCGGTCCAGATAAGAATCAAAGATGATATTTTGTGCATAACCAGTTCTAAGCTCATCTGAAAAAGACCAGTCGCTGTAAAACTGCGGTGATAAATTATTAGAATATACAATTGAATTACCTAGTGGATTTTCAAACGTCCTCCAATATCCAACCACTACCCATCTTGACCCATTTGATGCAGCAGCATATGCTCGTGAATGTACCCTTGTGAGATCTGCAGGATAAATAGGGGGGCTCCATGTAATAGCGTCAGTTGATAGTGAAATAGTACCAATTAGTACTTCAGCAGGATCGATCCATTCACCTAATATGATATAAGAGTCTACTGAATTGCTAGATGCATATGAAATCCCATAAATATTTACTGTATCCGTAAGAATTTGTGTAGGGCGTACTATATTTATCCACTTAAAATCCAAAGTAGTTCCTGATGCCTTTGATAAACTGCCCGTTGTCAAATCATTCAGATCCCATAAACCCCCTACTACCATCTCAGTAGGACTCAGGCCAATTGTATATGCTATACCCGTGCTGGTATTTAGAGGATTTATTGCGGCTAGCCAACTTATTCCATCTTGTGAAAAGGAAATGGTACCAGTTGTCCATTTGCCCGCTGCAACCCACACAGACCCAGTCCACGCCAGATCATTTGTAATGGGGTACGGAAATCCTATTACAGTTCCTGCAGGATCTGTTGGAAATCCCCATGTGATACCACCATCTGCAGAATAAATTAGTGAGCCAAGGTAATTTGTATTAGGGCTATACTGATAGAACTGTCCACCTATTACAATATTTAATCCATTTACTGCTATACAAGTTGCTTTTCCTGAATTAACTGGTAGGGTATTCGTAAATAAAGCGAGGCCTTCATTTGGATCATTAACAATAATATCGATAGAACTAAAGGATCCGACTTTTGGACCATTTTGAAACTCTAGAAAATATGCTTCACCATATTTCGCTAAAGCGGCTAAATGCTGAGTATTTAAGTTACTGGCAATGGTTGAAAAATTATTTATTGCCTGATATAAAGAATACCATGACCCATCTTCAGCCTCTATTTCGCTGGAGACATTTGTAAAACTAGGATCTATGCCAATTGCAGTATTATATGCCGTATTTACTTGGTCTATTGCCGTGTAAAATATACCACCTACATTTACACTTGCCTTTAGAGGGGTTAATAAATTTATAGTTTCAATTTCAAGTGTTGTAGCATCATTGAACCTAACTGTTGTTGTAGGCAGTTCCGAAAAATCTTTAGTAAAATCTTGAATTTTAGTTGATAGAGATGGAATATTTGATAGTGGTAAGACAAAATTATAGTATGTTTGTGTTGATGAAACCATTCTAGTAAATTGTGTGTCAAGATTTACATTATTATTTTTCAATGGAATTAGTAAATCTATAAATGATTGGATAGATGAACTGTATATTGTTAAATTAAATATTATGGCTTGTAAGTATGATAATAGATTTGTATAATCACAATTTGGACTATTTGAATTACATCCTGTAATATTCTGAACTTCGGGGTTTATAAAAACAGTATATACATTACTAATACCATTAGGATCACTACCACCAGTTGCATAATTATTTAATAAATTTACATCAGCATACCACAAATCTAATATATCACTATATGCTGTTAAATCTGCAAAAAATGTGGTAGTCGTTCCAAAAATATATGCTGGTGTAGTTATAAACGTCGGCTGAGTCCATGTGATTCCATCCGTTGAGGTGGTTATAATGCCTGATACTCCAGTAATGCTATCTTTCCACACTCCAACTGCTATCCATTTACTAATACTTGGATTCCAAATAACAGAATTGCCGCCAATATTAGAAATATCTAGTATTATACCAGGAGGGTTAAATCCTCGCACCCAGCTCAATCCATCACTAGAATAGGATATGCTCCCAAGAAAACCGAATACACCATCTACCACACCAAATAAATATCCAACTGATACATACTGTGTACCGTTGTAAGCTATACGACGAGATACATTGAATCCAGGGTCTATAATTGTCTGTGTAGTATTTTCTATGATAATACTTTTAATTTTTGATGAATAACTTCCTGTTGCTATATACTGAGAGCCATTATAAGCTATGTCACTCATTTCTAATGAACTAAATCCAGTAAATTCAGGTGAATTTTTCCATTCTCTGCCATTATATGAGTATATAAAACCTAATATGTCGCCATTAGGACTGGGAATAGAGCCGCCAATACACGCAATTAAAAATGTATCTGTATTCAACTCAGTAAATTGAGGATTCTTTAGAGCTACATCCGTCAAAAGAAAGGTGGTAATTGCAGTTGTAGCAGTCGTATTAGGAGGCAGAGATAAGGTTAGAGTGTATATAGCATCTATATTCAGATCATCCAGTTGATAGCCGCTGAAGTTAGCCAGACCATAGTCAGGTACAGGATATATTGGCATGCCAATCTTGGGGAAATACAGATTTATCTTTTGAATATACGATTCTCCTTCAAAAAGTCTGATCTGTGTGTAGTTAGAATTAGCTAATCTGATCGGCTTTCGCGAGTAATAAGCCTTCCTTTGAATGGTGGCAATATCTGGCATCTGAGTGACTAGATAGATGCGACCAATCATCTCACCCTTCGTCGGCAATCTGATGACAGATGACTTGCCAAAATCTGGAGCCGTATCAAAGTCGATACGTGTCCAATTCGTCGCGTACCTCCCTGCCTTCACCATCACCGTCAAAAAAGATCCCAGGTCTGGTTGCCCCTTCGGAGGCTGTAAACGCTCGTCTTGCATCCCTGTGGATACAATTTTCAATAGACTTGCCACCATCCTATTACTTTACTAGATTCCCTTTGCCTTTATCTGACCGAGTATGGATCCTGCAGAATTCAGTTGTTGAAACGACTGAGTTGACGCAGGCCTTACCCGAGACACATATTGCTGCACATACGTAGACCATGGACTCTCCCTTTCGGCGTTTATTTTGCATCCAGGCCTTACACGACTCGTCAAAGAACTTCGCAGTGAACTCTGAGTTTCCTGCGGACATCTTTGTGTACTAATTCTAAAACTCACAAGTAAGCTCAATTTTAATCAATAAACAGCTTATTGCATATACCATTCTCAAAGCGCAGCCACTGAAACGCAAAGACAAAGACTCTCACTTCCCATTCCGTATCTGTTGTCGTTGCTGTAGGAAGAGGCGGCTTGACTTCCAAGGTCAGCCTCAAGCTGCTGAGACGACTCGCATTGATTGAGCCTGTAGGGTTGTGTTCAGCTGGACTCCTAGCAAAGGAGTAGCCATAGATGAAGGCATCATACGATTGCCTACCCCCCTTGTGCGCCCTAGAGATATGAGATCTGAACCAAGCCTCATCCTGGCTCACAATGTCCATACCATTCCCCTGAAGCTTGCCTGATATCAGAAGAGGCTCTAAGGGGGAGAATACCGGATCATAATCCTTTTCTAGTACTGCCGAGTAGTTGACCCAATCATTATTCTGTACTATAGCAGCCTTCCTTCTCAAGAACCACACGATTTCCTCAATGGGCTGATTTGCTTCTAGAGGGAGCTGAACAGTGATAGAGTCTGAACCTGACTTGTTAACAACGTATTTCAGAGGCTCCGTGAAATCAAACTGCTGAATCTGCCGAAAGGGGCGCTCAAAAGGTTGCCGTAACAGCATTTCACGGTAGGGTCCATCCAAAAAGAGACCATGTGATAAAAGCTGAATCTGCCTCATCCTTGGTGGAACTGGCACTGCATCTACCGTAAAAGGAATCTTACCACGATTCGGAAATCTCAGATCAAATAGTTCCGATGGCTTATTCACCGGTGTATCCTCACAATTCCCCCTAGATCCAGAATTAGATCTGACAACCTCAGAAAAGGCTTTCAGAGTTAATCTGACACGCACTGTCCCATCACGACAGGCAACTAAAGGAAAGGTTGATGTGAGTCTTTCTCTCAACATAGAGAAAGCTAGAGGTATAGTGATCCATGCATCTTCTGTCGGAACCAATGTGGCGCCAGTCAACGCCTTCACTTGACCTAGTGTCTGACGCCCAAGGGCTTCTGAGAGACCCATTGCAGTATTCAGATCTGGAAAGAGTGTGCTGACAACGTTGCAAGCATCACCCGTTATCTTTTCCAAGACCTGGTCATCCACCTCCAGGGTTGCCTCCTTCAGCAATATAGATCCAAGAGCATTCGAATACGTCCATGATGTCTTATCATCTTGAAATTCATTCAGACCAATTCTAAGCCTCTCCCTAACTAAATACGGTAACCAATCTCCTAGCCTTACTTGTACATATAGACCCTGTAGCAAGTCACCAGATGCTGTGTGGGTCAGATCAAATATGAAGGTCTGACCGAATTCTGCCGGCCCTTTGAAGGTGAACTCTCGGAAGACTGTGGAAAAAGGAACTGTGCGAACCCCCTCATCCCGCGTGAATCGTGTTACTGTAGCTGACGTAGGAAACATATTGTAATCTTGATCATCTCTATTAACAAGATCTAGCAAGGTTGTTGCACCGCCACGCGGCTGCTTCGTTCCATACCCATCCTTGGCATTGATATCCATCTACTTACTTCTACGGTGATAGTTTAGATATTGGAGCGTTAGAGCGTTAAAGTGGCTGCGTCTCCCATTCAACAATATCTAAATCTACAATCTCTTCAAATATCTTCTTATATAATTCTATTACCTCATCAAACGGTAGGCGCTGAACATCTCTCGTCAGATGAGAATAGTCATAAGACAAGATATTGACTAATTCGGTCCCAGTATAGAACTCTAAGGCCTGGGCAATATCTCCACCCTCCCATTCAAAATATAAGGTGGGTAAGTCTGTTCCATTCTTAGGAAGCAAATGCCGATTGAGCTCAGCAATTGCCTCTATTACATCCCACGTCATGTAGCCAAATAACTTTGTCTCATTTAGATATTTGCCTACATCTTCTAGGGTTTCACATCGCTTTTCATAAGCATATTTTAAGGGACTGAACTTGAAAAGAGTTTCAGTATTTACAGAGTTCCAATCAATCTTACACGTTGATGCGTGCTTGCTATTACGAAAAAAACTATATGTACCCATGTTTTCTACTTCTAAATAAGAGCCTAGATCTCACTTTAGACCAGTGCTCCCAAAGCCACCCTCACCCCTAGTGGTATCAGGAAGGGAGTCCACATAGACAACCTTGGAAATATGACCCAGATCAGGCGCCAGAATCTGAAACAGCCTAGTGCCAGCAGCAATATCCCTCCTGGTTTTGCCAACAGTGATAAGAGGCGCCATCAGCTGACCTCGGTAGGTTTTGTCAATGATTCCACGCCCGTTTGCCATCATGAATCCAGTCTTGTAAATGGAAGAACGAGGCTCAAGAGTGAAATGCGACTCCTCAACAATGGTGACCTCATCACCATAGGCAGTCTCCTTAAGAAGGCGTGCCTTTACACCAAGAGGAACTAGGTCAGCATCATCCAGAGGGAGCTGGACCTTAACAACCCTCAGATCGTATCCTGCATTATCAGCAGAAGGAGTCTCTACAGAGCCAACAGGAGGATAATAGGGCTTGCCCTGATCCGTCACTAGAAGCTCAAGAGTATAGGTAGTATGAGCCATCTGGGGTTATGATGATTTTTACGTCACAACATGACTCAATTTTCACAAGTAAAAATTGACCCATGTTTTACACATAGATTTATTACACACAAATGACCAGCTTTACTGATCCTCTTAACACGCAAGACCCTAGCTGCTGCCACCGCAAGGCAGGTAGGACAACCAGGACAAGCCTTGAGATCAGCCTCTTGGAGAATGGACTATATGCTCTCTATGCACTTGTTATGCTTGGAACCTTCAGCATCCTTAATAATACCAATGGAATCTATGTCTGTGTGGGGCTTCTCGTCGTGATTCTGACTAACATGTACATGATCAACCGTGCAATCAAAGAGGATCAGTATGAGGGACATGACAATGATATTGATACTTCTGCCGAGACAGAGTCAGATCATGAGTCTGAGGCAGAGGTAGATTCCGAGGTGGAGAATGCTTCCTCTATTCTGGAGGAGTTTAAGAGGGTTGTGAATGAGACAAATGATGAATACTCTGATCAGATGCAGAATATTATAGGTACTTCAAGTCATGCGGCAGATGAATATGAGCGACTTTCCCGAGAGTACGATAATATTGAGAGGATCATCCAAAACATCGCTGCCGAGTATAGGCAGAAGGCTATTGACGCAAGGGAGGCAGCAGAGGCTAGCAGAGCTGAAGAGTCTGAGGCAGAGGCTAGAGCAGATGCTGCAGATGAGCGAGAGCATAATGAGGACTAATTACAATAAGCTCAGTTGCCAAAAAACAAGCTACCTCTCTGCCCCTCAACCCTATAGAGACCCCATCCAATCGTAGTGGCTCTCAACTTAACCCTTTTTTGTCCCTTAGAATTCGGCAAGGTATCTTTGATATCCATCCACAGAGTAGGCCTATCTGCAGTACTAAAATTCAGTGTACCACTCGGCTTCCTTCTTTCTGGAGCCCTATAGCCAAACCCAGGCCCATACGTGAAAGAAATCCACGAGATACCAATTCCTGGAGACTTCTCGCATTTTGTGTAAGGGGATAAACCATTCCAAATATCAGAACTCCAACTAGACTCTCTCTCCTTACCAGCCACCAAGAGCTTTATATTATTATAATAGTCCAGTGCTCTAGAGGCTGTAGCGACGTTTACAGTATTTGGCAAAGGGTTCACCAGATTCCACAGCTGATTCTTCTCAGCATAGTAGTCTGACTGGAAAGATAATAAGATTCCCTCTGCAGGATGACGACCGTCTATCCTTTTTGTAATAAATGATGCTTCACCTTTTTCCACACCAGAATAATCTGCCTTGTCCAAACTCAGTGCATTCTCAAACGGTCTCAGAAATGGAATCTGATTCGGTGTCTTCTTCAGAAGTTCCTGAATATCCTGGCGCACATATTTCTGAGTTGTCTCCAAGGTGATCAACGGCTTCCCAATACCCTCTCTCGTTAGGGGCTGAATTGATATTATATTCCCTTGAGAATCGGTAGAAGTCAGATCTGCCCTAGACCAGGGGGTCGGTTTGATATCACCCGCTGAGCTTTCCACTAAATCTTCCAGCCTTCTGATCTTGGCCCTGATCCTGTATTTCTGACCCGGAAGTGCAATAAAAGGTAGACCGCCGTCATCAGGATGACTGCAACCTATGAGAGGTAGTCTGAGTTTGAGCTTTCCAGGTGTAGCATTTCTCTGAATATCGAGTGCTGAACCTGTGTGAGATCCGAATTCTTTCAGAGCCAAGGTCTCCTGGTTCAAGGTCCCCTGTAAATGAGTCCACATGTACAAGAAATCGCCAGAAAACTCCTGTAGCAAAACCTGATCCTGGAAAAACTGGATCTGTTCAAAGAGAAAGGCGCCTATTCCCATGGTATAACCGTATCTAGTTCCTGAGGCATCCGCTATAACCGTTTTTCTATTAAGAGGTGCAACAGCAATAGGAAGCCAAGTCGGCAGCTCAATAGTAAAGGAGGCTGCAACCAAGATATCACCAAAGGAGTCCATCTCCCATTCTACCGTGCGACCGAAATCAACCATATTAAGAGGTTGAGTCTGTCTAGTTTCTTCTAAGCATGCTGGCCACGTATCCATGTTGTAGGAAAAGGGAACCACCGCATCTGGCGTAGAGCTCATGAAATACTTGTCTTTTTCACCTCGGGCGACTAATTCAAATAATCCTCCCTCGGAAGACGTATTAGGTCTATCCATCTATCTAGTCTTCAACTGAATATTTAGATCAAAGAAATGTCTTGACCCATTTTAGAAAGAATGGTAAACTATACAAGAAAAAAGCATGCAGTCCACAAGGACAAAAAAGCCAATATAAGCCTACACAATTGGTGGAATGAATCAAATACTAAGACTAAAAAGAGAACAAATCTTTTTTTTGAAACAATCTTGAAGGATCAAAGAGCCAAGTACAAGGAAATACATATACACTCTATATTTGGTGATACATGGCCTCAACTAAAGGATAAGGAGGATGGCATCCTCTATGTGCAATATTCAGGAGAACCAACTATAAAAAACAATAAGATCTTTGATCTGAATATTGGTCCTCATTCTGAAGGTGGCAAATTCTTGCCCATCCCACATATCTTTAATCAGATATTCATCAATAAGATCCCTATAGAAAGTCTGACTAAGCCGCGCAGACTAGTAAAGGATAAATTATCTGAGAAATTCTGCCTATTTTCTGTGAGCAATCCTATGAATAAGGACCGGATCAACTTCTTCAAAGAACTATCCAAGTACAAGAAGGTTGATTCATGCGGTAAGGTACTGAATAATCTCGGGCATAGATGCCCCGGATTCCATGACAATAAAGACTATCACAATTTCATAAATCAGTATAAGTTCATGATCTGTTTTGAAAGCACGTCAGTGACCAATTACATAACCGAGAAACTACTAAACGCCTACACCTGTGGCACAATACCTATTTATTGGGGGTGCCCTAACCTTGGAGACTATGTCAATCTAGACTCTATTTTATATCTCAAGACAAACTATTCTAAGGCGGATGTAAATGAGCTTATTTCAAAGATCAAGATGCTAGATAATGACGATGAGCTCTACAAGGCCAAGTACGAAAGTGTCTTTTTCAATGATGGAAAAGTTCCAGATAATTTTCAGATACCCATCATAAGAAAAAAGATTAATGCAATTCTTGATAAGGAGTAGTCAGAGATAGTCATAAAAATGAACTAAAGTTTATTATTGTATTTTATACAATAATGCGCCTTATTATCGTTGAATCACCTGCTAAATGTTCCAAGATCCAGGGGTTCTTAGGACCAGGTAACAAGGTTGTGGCATCCATGGGTCATATCAGAGCCTTAGCACATGACTTAGACGCAATCGGCATCAACAAGAACTTTGAGCCGACCTACGAATTTATGAAGGAGAAATCCAAGGCTATCGCCGTGTTAAAGGATGCGGCGAAGGGTGCGACGAGTGTAGTACTGTGCTCAGACGATGATCGTGAAGGCGAGGCTATCGCCTATAGTCTTGCTTTACTCCTGAAACTCAATCCGCTCACAAATCCCCGCGCAGCCTTTCGGGAGATTACAAAGAATGCAGTCTTGGATGCCTTAGCTAAACCTAGGACTATAGACATGAACAAGGTCAATTCTCAGCAGGCGAGAGCAATGCTAGATATGATGGTGGGCTTCACTATTTCACCTCTGCTATGGAAACACATCGGCGGCATGGCAGCCCTATCTGCGGGGAGATGCCAAACACCGGCTCTGCGCATGGTCTATGACGTAGAAACAGTTATTGACGCATTCAAGAGTGAGTCATCTTGGGCCTTGACAGGGACTTTTGTAAGCGCAGCTACTAGCGCAGCTACTAGCGCAGCTACTGCTAAATGGCCCGCCGCCATGATTGACTCACTGAGTGATGAGGAATCTGCCCTCAACTATCTGGAAAATCACCACGCAGAGCCTGGGGCCGTTGTAAAGTCAAATACAGTGAAACCATGGACAGAATCACCTCCGCAGCCTCTCATGACGAGTACCTTACAGCAACAGGCCAGTAATCTGTATCACTGCTCAACAAAGAGGACAATGCAGATTGCCCAGAAACTCTATGAGGCTGGTCACATCACCTACATGCGAACTGACCAGACGACCATGAGTAAGGAGGCAGTAGAGGATGCTAGAAAGGTGGTGGAATCGAAGTGGGGGAAGACCTACCTTGGGGCTGTGGCTAATGCTACAGACGTAGCTAAGGGAAAGAAGAAGGCAGAGGTACAAGCACAAGAAGCACATGAGGCTATCAGACCCACCCACTTTGAACACAGTAAGCTCCCCGACGGTGAGGATTGGGGTATTCAAGACCACAAGATCTACCGGCTAATCTGGCTAAGGGCCATTCAGTCCACCATGGCTCCGGCAAAGGGTGATACCTGCGAGGTGATTCTAGAGTTGGATGGAGATGAAGAACTCCCCTGGCATGCAAAGTGGCGGAGAACTAACTTCCCCGGGTGGAAGGCCGCCGATGAGAAGGAGACGGATACAAAGAAGGCTGAGAATGGCGATGAGGAGGATATTGACAAAACGACCGAACTCAGCGGCGAAGCGGCCTGGAAGATGTCTGAAAGTCTGAAGGCGGGCACCAGAGTTAAATGGACTTCTTTAACGGCAACTCCCAAAGAGTCAAAACCCAGAGGTCGGTACACGGAGGCCACCCTTGTCCGAGATCTGGAGAAGAAGGGGATCGGTCGCCCTTCAACCTTTGCCTCTCTCATTTCCACAATTGTTGAGAAGACCTACGTGGAAATCCAAGACATTCCAGCCCAGACTCAAAAGTCTAAGACCTTTAGTCTGTCCACACTTTCTCAGTGGCCTCCGAAGGAAGAAGAGTTTCTCTTGAAGAAGGGCGGTGAGAAGGCAAGAATGGTTCCAACACCTCTTGGCAAAACTGTTTTGGAATTCACACTGAAACACTTCCCAGATCTCTTTGCCTACGATTTCACCGCTGGGATGGAGAGGCGTTTGGATAAGGTGGCGGAAGGGAGTGAACAATGGAAGACAGTTTTGCAGGATACTTGGAATTCTTACAAGGATAGGATCTCTGAGTTGAAGACCTCTACAGCCGGAAGTGGAGGGGCGGGAAACAGTAAACGTAGAGAGTTTTCAGATGGTCTAATTGCAGTTCTAACGGCCAAGGGACCACTTCTGCTCAAGGAAGGAGCAACGAAGGAGGATACCGTCTTTTATGGCTGGCCTTCAACTGTTCCTAAGAAAGGTCTTCAAGAAATCACAGAGGAGGAGGCGAAGGCCTTTGTGACATCCGTTACGTCACAGAAGCAAGGAGATTCGATTGGCGAATGGAATGGTCATCAGATTTACAAGAAGAAGGGGCCCTATGGCTTCTATGCTGAGTGGAATGGGACGCGAGTGAATCTCGCTGAAGCGGATGATGTAAATGCAATAATCGCTAAGATTCAGGCGAAGCAGGAGAACCCAACTAGGACAGTAGGCCCCTTTCAGATCAAGACCGGTCCTTATGGACCATATCTCATGAAGGTTGGCGCGAATGCTAACAGTCCTGCAAAAGGTGGTACAAAGGCGAAGCCACAATATGTTAGTATTCCTAAGGATACTAACATAGAGGAGTTAACAGCTCAGCAAGCAGGCGAGATCTTTGAAGCTGGTCTCAAAGCCAAAGCAGCGGCAGCTAGTTCAGGAGGTAAGAAGAGATTTTACAAGAAGTAATTTATGCCTTCTGCCACAGACGATCATTAGGGCGATCCGGAGTATATCCAGCGGCTCCAGCAGCTTCAACCATCTTGTATAGAGTACCTTTGAATGAGATTACGTCTCCTACACGATAGATTTCTGATTTGTTATATACCGGTGCCCAGAATTTTTTACCAGGATGATCCGGAGGATTACCAGAAGCTCCAGCAGCTTCAATCATTCGGTATGTCATTCCCTTGTATCTGACTATTGCACCAACCTGATATGTAACATTGTTATCGTAGAGGGGTTTCCAGTATTCTTGATCTTGTTTATCAGGAATATATCCCGCAGATCCAGAACCCTCTACCATCTCATAAAGCTTTCCATTGAAGAAGACTACTGCCCCGGGAGTATATTTGACAGAATTATCGTACATTCTTATTGAGTTTGACACATCAGGACTGAATGCATCAATATTACGCACAAGGAGAAACCCAAGGCTGACAACAATAATTGCAGCTAAGAGAGGTACAATCATAGGGCTTGATAAATTAATCTTTTTTCCCATTTCCGTATTAACGCTATATTAATCCTATATTAATATTCATATGATAATTTAGAAATGTCTACATGGAAGTACATGGAGGCACATGATGAAACAATAGATCATAAAGTGAAAGGCTATAATGCGTGGCCGATGTTTAAAAATGAGGAAACTGGTATAACATCGTATCAGTACACGGGTGAATTACCTCCAGATGTATATCGCGAGTTCGATATAAATGGAGTACCTGTTTATAAGAATACATCAGACGAAACTGTACAATTAGCTGGTGAAAAATACAAGAAACCAGTAATATATAGAAGACTACCTCACCGATACCCAGATGGCTGGAGCGTTAAAAAAAGTGGATCTCAGGAAGGCTATACTACTTATTTCAAGATAGGAGAAGAACGGGGTCAATATGCTGCACCTGGTGTACTTCCTGAAGGACTGAAAATGAAATTTAAAAAGTCTGGAGAAATTTATTATCAAGGGCCTCCACCGAAGAATCAGATATATGACGATGCTGAGTTGAAGGGCCCTCCTGGATGGAGACACCCTATTTTTAGTTCTAGCGCGGAGGCTACTATAGCTACAGTAGCCTCTTTAGTTCCTGGAGGGCCGCTACCTTCATTAGCCGCGACAAGCCTTTTAGGGAGTGCTTTAGCATTACCTTCTGCTGATACTGCAAAACAATTAAGAAAACCGGCACTAGCTGCAACTGTTACAGAGCAACAACAGAAGACTGTACCTAGTCCGCCTTCCCTGCCAGGTGGGGGTAGATTAGCATTAGAAGAACAGTTAGTTAAAGCCAGAACTGATGCAGGGCTACCCCTACTTGAAACTATAAAAGACATTGATGATTGGATAGAATCACAGTGCGCCTGTAAGGGGGGTAATGCAAAAGTGATTACCGAGGATCAAGATCTAAGTGCGTATTTATTTGGACTAGATGAAGATTTTATAGATGATACTGGATCAGCTACCAATTTATTAAAGAATTATAATAGCGGGCAGCTAATAAAAGAAGAAGCTAAGGCGCCTGGATTCTTTGAGAGTCAAGAGTTTAATGATTACAAAACTAGAAGCGGCCTTAGAGAGTTTCAGTTAATTAGTAATACTGGAGGAGGGCAAAATGACTGTTTAATACTATCATTTTTAGGATGCATTTCTAAGAGCTTTAGAAATGCGGAACAAGATCTTAGACATAGAGTGGCATCAAATTTCAGAAGAATAATACTACCATCACTTCCATTATTTAAAACTAAATTCTACGATGAATATTCTGAAGCTACGAGACTAGAGAACTACGAAAATTATGTAAGGATCATGAAGGGTACAACGTATTTAGATGATATGATAATTGATTTTTTAGCAAGACAATACAAGGTGACTATATTATATTTTGAAGGAATAAAGGTTGGGCAAATGGGGCGTGAGATCCAAATAATGACACCTAGTGTAAATATGGCCGACCCTAAAGGAAATACCACCGCCATTATTATATATAATATCAATAATGGCCACTTTGAATCGGTTTATACTACTGAAAAAGGAGCGATGAAAATAGTATTTACCCGCGATGAAGTAATTGCGATTCAAAATAGAGCATTAGAAGGGTTTCCATTTGAAACTCAGGGGGTAGATCCCTCCTCTGTATCACCAAGAACACTTGCAGCAATTCAGGAATTAGATGCAGCTGGCTCCTCTTCAACTGTGCCAGCCGCAATAGCTGCAACCGGGGCAGGCTCTGAGCCAGTCACCATAATCATGCGACATGGAAGGAGAATAGATGATTTACAATCAAAACTAAGTGATTCTAAGTTTCCAATCTTTGAAGCATGGTATAAAGCTGAGAATGCGAAGGGTTCGCAAGCTAGATTGTATGATCCACCTCTAGTAGATTATGCCTGTGTAGAAGAGACTGCTAAGACGTTCAAGAATCACTTTACTAAAATTACAAGGATCGTATCTTCCCCCTTCCTTCGGTGTATACAGACTGCAGCTGGTATAGCTGCAAAATGCGGTCTATCTGAAATAGTGATAAACAATAATTTAGGTGAAAATTATTCAAGTGTAAATGATTATTTAAGAGCAACAAGAGCCACATTTTCATTATTAACGGATGATCAGCAGTTGTCAGCAGCGAGGGCCGCCTATCTTCGAAATGGTGGAATAGGAACACTAACAATCAAGAACAGTGAACTAGGTGATATAAAGTGGGATTCTGCTGCTACATCTATAGGAGAGGTATTTGGAAATGATACTGAAAAACGCATGGCGTCTGCAATTATGAAGGAAAAAGAAGAATTTAAAGATAAAGAGAATAGTTTATTACTCGTAACACACGGAGATTTTACTGGGGCTCTTGGAAATCATTCCAATTATTTATCAGCAAACTATTGTGGGTTTTATTACTATGACAATCAGAGAGTACTTAGAACTGGTACTAACATATATGGGAAAGATCGTAAAGGGTTTATAGAAATTGGAAAGGACGTTGGGGATGGGATACTTGAATATGAATTAGTTGGAAAACAGGCAGCAGAATCTGCAGCCGCCGCACGGTTAGTTAGAGAGCAACTTGCAAGGGCCGCAGGTGAAGCAAGAGAGGCATTACCAAAAATACAATGTCCAACTTGTACTGCAGAAAATGTATTGGGGGATACAAATTGCGTAGTATGTGGTGCGCCTCTTCCTACATCGGCTACTTCTGGAGCAGGTGGCTCTAGAAGACATACTGTGAAGCGTAAAAAGGCTAGGAAAACCCATAAATCTCGGAAGTCTCGGCATTATAAGCATCAGAATTCTTAGTCTTAGATGTTAGAGAATCCGAAGTGGAAATAGACACAACGACCTCATTGATCCACTGTATAATTGATTCAGCGTACTCATCAGGTAATCTCGTTATCCTACAATCTGGCCAGATGTAGACCCTGCTAATATGTTCCTTGTAATTCACATGATTAGGAGGGCGACGTGAGCTCACTCTCATGTCCCTGATCACAATCTTAGCGATAGCATCTCTAGTCAGACCCTCAGTTCGCACATTGTCGTCATCTTGAATAAAATAGACCCTACACGCGTTGACATTCAATCCATTATTAGCCTTAATGATGGATTGAAGGGATTGTTCATTTCGCATAAGCAGATCAGTGGTGAGAGTTACAGACATATCTACTTGTAGTAGCTATTAATCTTTATATCAGAATAGGGTGCAAAATAAGAGCCGTAGGTGGAAATACCGGGTTGGGAATTAAGATTCTTCATGAAGCCCTCCTTTCTCATCTGAGTCTCCAAGTCGCTCAGCTCAGCTCTGACCTCCTTGTCCTGCTGCGGGGTTAGCTTCTTAGTAGATAAGATAAACTTCAGCTCCATGATACTATCGCACAGCATCTTATCTATATATCGGACGGATTTCTTAGACCCCCTCTTTTTTTGACATGCTTCTTTTTGGCATACTTTTTCTAAAAAGTATAGTAAAAATTGATTATTCTACAGTAAAAAAGGTAGGTACCACCAAGATGCAAAAGAAGGTACTCAAGCTAAAGGAGACGGTGACTCTGTCACCTGTAGCTGTAGCTGTGCTTGAGCTTGTACAAGAGAAGCCTAAGAAGGTACTGAAGCTCAAGAAACCAGTAGCTGCGCCAGTAGCTCTGCAAGAAAAGCCCAAGAAGATCCTAGTCCTACAAAAAGGCAATCCAGTGCCCCCCGTCCCTACCGGGTCTCTGACGAAGGCAATGGAGGCCTTTGAGTCTATTAGAGAGTACTATGAGTCCCGTGATGAGCCAATCCCCCAAGCCGACATCAAGTGGTTTTACAACGAGCTCGAGCAAGAGAAGAAGGAAACCCAGGAGTTCTGGGCGAACTGTTCCGTGACCAAGGCCTACTTAGATGCAATGTATCAGGGCTGTACGGATGATCAGATTAACATGACGGTAGCAAAGGCTCAGATTGAGGAGAAGAAGAAGCCTATCAAGGAGACAGATATCGGGCCTATGCCATCCTACGGGACACAAGAGTTCTGGGCCTGGTGCATGAAGCGCAAGAAGCTACGTCTTCAGAAGGAGGCTGAGATCATCGCGGCAGGCGGGACAGTTCCTCCTGAGAAGCCAAAGAAGCCAAGGGCACCAAAGGTACAGAAGGCACCAAAGGTCTAATTTATATACTTCAGATACAAGTCAGATAATCTTTTTTCCTCTGCTTCAGCCTCAGCAAGATCACATCTCGCATTGCAGAGCTTCCCATAGGCAATTACCCAATCAATCCTCCGCGCAGACTGTACCTGCTCATTCTTGACATAGTTCTGCATTGCCTTTGACGGACCTGCTACCTTCTTCAGATCAGAATGCTCACGATGCCTACAGATCATCATATCAATCTCATCCAAGCTAGGAGCAACCTCATGCTGAGTCCTGGTTATCTCACGCTCTAGTGATGCTAAAGACTCCATCAATGACTTAGCTGTCTCATCGTCTACAGATAATTCTACAATCTTTTTCTTAAGATTATAGAATACATCTAGAACTGGCTCCATTTCTATACTAGTACAGTCAATCCACATGTGTCATTTTTCACCCAGAAGTCTTTAGTAATATCCGAAATAGCCAGCCAGATCTCTGATACTCTCATGCATAAAGCCCTTAGGATCACGGGGAGAGGACACCTCAGCCTTCTTACAGGGGATGCAGACAGTACGGGCCACATCATAAGTGTCAGACCAGACAGACATGAAGTTCTCCTTAGCATCCTTCGCCTCAGAATCTGACAGATTATAGGATGTGCAGAGCTTATCCAGGAGACTCAGACCACGATCCCTCCACGTCTCAAAAATGATATCTAGATCCCTAGGGGGTAGGGAGTTAGAGAAGCAGCGCCCAACAGTATCACCAATATATTCACGGTCATGAGCAGTAACGAATGGTACACGGAGAGTTGCCCTTACAACCCTGTTAGTGCTCATCAGATCATGCTTCATGCAACAGAGTTTAGACAGAATGAGATTGAACTCAGTCAGATCTGCCACTCCCTCCTCCGTAGTAGACTTCTTTGCAGAAAAGAGGTCCGCAAGATTTGTCACAAAGGAAGACTCCTGACCACAGGGGATATGGGAGACACCTCTTCTAGGCCCCTGAAAGCCTTCAGAAACTCCGCTTCCCTTCCAAGTGCCGGACCCTACTGTCCCACTCTTGTTAATAGTAACGTAGGCTACAAGAAGTGCAACTGCTGCAGCTAAAAGAGAAACAAAAAAATAAAGAGTTGTTGAACCTGCATTTACAGGTAATACGGGCTTGTCCATCTGATGATGTCTTAGATTTCATTGTTTACCTCTTCATCCACCTTCAAATGTGCCGACCACTGCTCAAAGCAGGTCGCCAGCTCCTTTTTCTCAAATACCTTGTCCATCATGAACTTGTCAATATTAAAGAATGACTCCTCCGTCTCCAGATGCAGCATGTAGATCTTGACGACCTTCTTCTGCCCAATGCGCACAGCACGGGCCTTGGCCTGCTCGATCTCGGCAGTAGTCCACCACGGGCTGACAAAGATGATACGGTCATAGTGCTGGAGGTTGAGACCAGTGCTCCCAGCCTTCAGCTGAATCAGGAAGACATCCTGCTTACCGGCCTCAGTGGGCAGCTTAGAGTCCTTGAGAGCCTGCTCCCTTTCTTTCATGTTCATGCCACCGTGGTACTGGAGGACCTGACCCACGAAGTGGTGTGCCCTCAAGAACCTGTCAAGCTGCACCATCTCCTCTTTGAACTGGCAGAAGATGATCCACTTGTGCTCAGCACTCTCACCCTGCTCGGTTGCCTCCCTCAACAGATAGGCCACCTCGTCAAACTTCCTGCTGACCTGGTTAAACTCGGGACCAGACCAGCCGAAGGCCTCCTTCTGCCTCGCCTTGATGTAGATCTGGGGGTTGACGCTCACCTGCCGCAGCCTCAAGAGGATGGCGAACATGGCGAGCTGATAGCTGGAGCCCTTAAGAGCCCTTGCATTGCGCCACTTGCTCTCCTCATTGTTGTGAATGTCCTTGTACAAGACCTCTTCATCAACGCTGGTAAAGTTGAGCAGCCTAGTCTCCTCAATGGGCGCGGGGGGCACGATATCCTCTTGACCCTCAGCAATGCACTCCGTGAGCTGCCTGGAGAGGTAGAGGTTCCTAGCCCACAGCTCGTACTTCTCCTGCCACTTCTTGCCGGGATCCGTGGGGCAGCCGATGAACTTGAGGTAGGTGGTCACGTCGTCCATGCTGTTGGTGATAGGAGTACCCGTCAGAGCCCACCGGTACTTGATGCCCTTGGCCGCTTTAAAGACCGCCTCGGCCTTCTTGGTTGACGCATTACGGATGGTGTGCGCCTCGTCAAGAATGATGCGGTCATAGCCCTCGCCGTGGCAGAGATCAGACTTGCTCGCGAGCTTGTCATAGTGGATCAGATGGACCGTCTTGCGACCAGTGATCTGCGGCTGCTGGGCAACCCACTTGGCACCCCACTGCTGGGGAAGGAAGAGGTTCACATCTGCACGGCGAAGCTCGGACTCCCACTGGCCACGCACCGCGAGAGGGGTGATGATGAGGGTCTTTTGCCCGTTAGAACCATTGGCGATGAGCCCGAGAGACTGGATGGTCTTACCGACACCCATCTTGTCTCCGAGGATGCCACCCCTGACAACATGGTCGGTGTCTGGAATCGTGTAGCCCAGCTCTTCAGCGCGTAGCATCCACTTGATCCCGTGCTCTTGGTGGTCATGATAGACTGCATCTTTCCACGCGGGATTGAGTTGCTGAGAGGCTTGCATTGAGGCATGGTACCAATCAGTGATCACCTATTAACTTCAATTTTTGCCAGTGGTTTGGCAACTAAACTCTTAACTATAAGACTTTAGCTATACATCAAGTACAGTTGCCCATGCTGGGTAAATGCTATCAGTAGGCTCTGGACAGCTAGCCATCCATTTGTTTGGCATGTATGTCTTGAAGTCGTCCTTGCCCTGCCTGGCAAAGTATGCTCCCCACCAAGAGAAGGTACTGTTTGCAGTTATAGCCCCTCCACCACACAGAGACATAAGATACATAGTCTTATATTCATCTTTTTCATCCACAAAGACACAAGTTCCAGAAAAGACAGGCAGGACTCTAGCCTCCTCTGGACTATCACTAAAGACTAAGAATCTGGTATCCTCTGGAAATTTAGCCATAGCCTTAGCATAATAACCAAGAAGAGGAACCTGGTGATGCGGTAGGATTTTATAGTCACCTAGACGTACATGCAAGAAGACAGTCTTGGCCCGCTGCTCTTTACTTTCAAGACACCACCTTTTCAGTAAAGCTTCCTTATCCGGACCATTTATGGCATCCCAAGAAGGCACTAGACTATCAGATACATAGGACGCGGCCTGAAAGAATCCCTTCAATAGGACACGCTGCGACGGGTTCGTAGAAGGTAGAGGGCTATACTTAAAACACCCCTCCTGTTCAATTGAAACCTCCGCCTCGGCCTTCCAGATCTTAGGAATAGTCGGAAATAGTTTGAAGATCGTATTGAAGTCTCCGTGCTCTGATGGACAACAATAGGGCATGGCGAATACAAGAGGTAGTGACCATGTCTCGGATGCATGCTTTGCTGCAGCTAACTGAAATAGCCGGTTACCCAGGCCGCATTGTAACTTAGAGGATACCCAGAGTTCCATATTCATGGTGTAAAGTTGAACGTGTTATTTAGCCCGGTGATTACAACAATCAGTTAGAACGCAAATGATGTTTCCGAAAGCGTTTCAGAGTTATGTACCAAGAACCCATTGCGTAGACTCCCAGGTCTATGGAGCTATCGTTATCTCGCCGAATGGCGACTTCCTGGTTGTCCAAGGTCGGCAGAGCAAGAAGTGGTCTTTCCCGAAAGGACATGGTCGCCCCTGGGAGAAGCCGTTGGATGCTGCTCGTAGAGAGCTGAAGGAAGAGACGGGTATTAATCTCGAAGGAATCGAACCGAGCAATGAGCGTCGGTTTCAGTCAAACAAGTCTGGTTCGGGAGGGACCTACTTTATCTTCAAGCTGGAGTGTATACCCATTGTGGAACCCGAAGACACTAACGAGATCATGAACTACATGTGGTGCTGTCCTTCTCGGCTACCGAAACTCGCTGGGAATATGGATCTGACAACCTTCTGCAGGAAGAGATATCATCTCGATCCTAGCTTGTTAGAGCCTGTAACAGATCCCAAAAATTAGTCTTCATAATTAGATATGAATAGACCTCATCTAGAAAAAGGACCCTATGATAATTACGACACCTTTCATTTTTTATTCATTCTGACCGTTATCCAGTTCTGGTGGATAGCCATCTGGGGTATAGCCTACATTGTCATTGATCTCATTGCAGGACCATCAAAAATAGTTGAGCTCTTTATTTATTTTCTGATGTTACTCTCAACCATTTATGTGGTTCACACTAATCCGAAGATCTTGGACAAGCTCTAAGATCAGACCTTAGAACCCTTTGGGCGGTAGACGTTCATCTCCTTGTCTGCCCTTTTCTCATAGTTTGAGCAAAGAGCATACATCTCGGCGAAGCTGAAGGTGCCGGTGCACTCTACCTCCTGCTCCTCCAGCCTGTCCAGGAACGCGAGTATGGAAGCCCGGTTCAGCGGCAGAGTCGCCCAGCCGGCAGCCTCCTTCTCCTCGGCAGTCATCTTGTTAATATCTGTCTCGGGCTGCTTCATCCTCTCGGCCTCCGTTAGCCGCTCCCTCTCCAGACACGCGTCGACGGTGGCCTTGTACTTTGGTGTTGGCACAGGTACCGTTGGCGGGATAGGCACAGGTCCCGTTGGCGTAGCCACAGGTCCCGTTGGCGGGATAGGCGTAGCCACAGCCACAGGAGCAACCTTCTGCCATACATTGCAGCGCAGATTGGGCATTGGCTTTGCACCAAGAGAGGGGAAGTTGGTCGCGTCTGCCTTGGTGCTGCCATCCTGCGGCTGGTCGTTCTGAGCGGTAGACCCCCTCAGATGAGGAGCAAGATAGGCTAGCTTTGTAGCTGCGCTAGCAGCTCCGCTTGTAGCTGCGCTTGTAGCTCCGCTAGCAGCCAGATCTCCCATCTTCACGGGCGCAAGCTTGATACCAGATGCGAGAGACATTTTATTCTAGGCAGGTACTTACTTAAGCAGCATTGTACGCTTCAATTTTTTCAATGAAAAATAGTGTAGTGAAGATGATTTTTTATATAAGAGACTCATATTGCATGCTTAGACCAGGGAAGGCTCCTCAGCGTCCTCATTGATGCTGCCGTCCTCCATCAGCTCGCCAGCGTAGCTAGCACGCTTGCCCTTCTTGCTATGCCAGATATCAGTGGATGCCCAGACATGGTTGCCGTCGGCCTTCTGGATACCGATGCGGATGTAGGTCACGCCATTGTGCTTGAAAGGAAGCTCCTCGGGCCCTGCCTCGGCATCTGCCTCTGCAGCAGCAGGCACAGCTGCAGGCACAGCAGCAGGCACAGCTGCAGGCTCAAGCGGAGCTGCCGTCTTCTTGGTCACCTTCTTAGGGCCCTTGAGCTTGACGGGCACAGGCGCAGCAGCCACAGCAGGGGCATCCTCAACCAGGGGTGCCAGGGAGATGGGGCCATCCGCCTTTGCCGCTGCCTCCAGCAGATCCTTTGCGGCCTTCTTCTCGGCCAGCTTGGCCTCGCGCCCTGCCTTCATCTTGGCCAGGTGCTCAGGGCTGAGAACCTTCTTGGGCTTGGCCTCTGCGGGTGCACCCTCGGCAGGAGAGTCCTCTGCGCCCTCTGCTGCATCCTCCTTAGGGTGCTCCAGAGCCCAGGCGGCCTTGAAGGCCTCGTACTCCTCCATGTGCTCGTCAATGTAGTGCTTGTACCAGGAGAGGTGCGGACCCTTCAGATCCGGGTTGGCCTCCTTGTATGCCGCAAAGTCGTCCGCGCGCTCGGCAGTGATCTTCTTGGTGAAGTCGCCGCGCGCAGTGGGCTTGCCCTTGTTTGCAGAAGGCTTGCGGACCTTGCCGGTCTTGGTCAGCTTGCCCTTGCCGCCACTGTTAGAAGCGCCAGCAGCGATAGGGATCACACTAGCATCACCCGTCTGACGGAAGATCTCGGCGGAGATCTGGTCACGGTGGCTCAGGAGCTCAGGCAGGTTCATGGAAGCGTAGGCAGACATTTGTAACTAAGAGTATTAATTGGGGGGTACTGACTATTGCTGCCTGGGACTTTTCAATTTTTTCAATGTGGTTTTCGGGCTCTGTCATGAAAAATGAGTGTAGAAGAGGACCTATCTTAAGAGATCTAAGACCAGTCAATGACGATGAATGACTGGTCAAGGGCTCTGTTGACGAATGGAAGGATCTTGTCATCTAGGGTTGAGATGTCGTAGAACTTGCCGTCGGTTCCCTTACAGACAAGAGTGTGAGAGACTGTGCAGTCTGGAAAGAGGGCCTGGAGGCCGCTGAGGATGTCGGCCATGTTCTCGATATAGAAGGGATCTGAAGCAAGAATGGGATGCACCCTCGTTTGGGAGGCGGTTAGCATCTGATGCGTCTTAGGAATCTCCATCTTGAAAGAGGTGTCGGCCTTTGCCTTGGCAGCTGCGACTGCCTGGCTGTAGATATTTCTGGCGATTTGATCAACCCTCTGAAGACGCATATCCTCCTCCACCTTGGCCTTCAGGCCACGCATGGCGTCGCGAGACATAGGAGTAGGGGCTTGCATGGTAGGTGCTTATTATACACGACTGATATGCTTCAATTTTTCACTATAGCTCATCACGTGGAGAGGGTAAGGTGTACTTCAGCATCAAGTAAAAAAAGAAGAGTACAAGATATACTATAGTGAGCTGATGCGCATGCATTTACTAAGAAAAGAGAAGATCTATTTATATGCCGACAGGGGTGATCTTATAGTCGGTGTATAGGGTAAGACTCTTGATTTCTTATATAGACAGCCGAATAGGCATGTCCAGATAAGGTGCCTATAAAAGGGAAAGTCTGGTAGCATACACGCCGTATAGGCTCTACACCCTTCAACTTTTTCACAAGAATACGTAAAAAATTTGGTTTCTTTGTGGTTTAGTGTGTAACTCTTTTGGGGTTTCTTATCTTTTTTTTAGTGTGCTGCCTGCATCTGGGCCACTAGAGCCAGTGCTGCATCTGCAGCGCGGGCCTTGGCCTCCTTAGCCATCTTGCGCTCGGCCACCTTGGCGTCGTGGGCGGCGCGCTCATCAGCCGTCATGGTGGCGAGAGGCTTGGGGCCACGCTTCTTGGCGATAGGGGGCGTGACCACGGGCTCGGGCTCGTCAGGCTCAGTCTCTGCATCAGCGGCAGCGGCAGCAGTGGCCGCGGTGGCTGTGGCTGTAGCGGCAGCAGTGGCTGCCTTCTTGGCCTTCTTGGCCTTCTTGGCCTCGAGGAAGGCCTTGAGCTCATCTGCCGACATCTCCACCATGGGCTTGGGGCCGCGCTTCACAGGCGCAGGCGCAGGCGCAGCCACAGCAGCCGCAGCAGCCACAGAGCCACCGCCGCCCACTGCAGCCACAGGAGCCTCGTCATCAGAGGCCGCTGCAGAAACGGGGGGCGCCTGCTGTGGCTGCGCCTGCGCATGCTCCAGTGTCCAGGCCGCCTTGAAGGCCAGCCACTCGGGCGACGTCTTGCCTGCGTTAGCTGCGAGCCACTTGAGGTGCGCGCCAGCCTTCCACTCGGCGGCCTCCTTGTGCGCGGCGATCTCGTCCTTGCGCTCGGCCATGATCTTCTTGACCCAGTCGGACCAGGCGCTGGGCTTGCTGGTCTTCTTGTTGCCCTTCATGGTCAGCACAGGTGCGGCCAGAGCCGCCCGCACCTCTGGCCCCCAGTCTGCCTCCACAGCAGTCACGCCACGGGCAGCAAGGGAAGCAACTACCTCTGCCTCCAGAGCAGCCTCCACCCGTGCAGTCCACTCGGCAACAGGTGCAGCCTCAAGCGCACCCACGGACACGAGCGTATCTGCAGCCTCAAGCGCAGCCACGGGCGCAAGCGAAGCTGTAGCCTCAAGCTGCTTCTTCAGCTTGGCTGCCTCGCGCCCCGCCTTCATCTTGGCCAGGTGCTCGGGGCTGAGGGTCTTCTTGACCTTCATCTCTGCTGCAGGCTCCAGCATGAGCGCCTGGGGCTCGGATACTGCAGGCGAAGCTACAGGCGCAGCCATAGCCACCAAGGCCTGCAGCCTAGCCACCGTAGCGGCGTCCAGCACGGCGAGCATCTGGGGGGTCAGGGTGATGGAAGACATTTGAGACTTATTAGTGTTTGCTAATAAGGGGGGGGTACTCACTATAGGGGCTATGGCCTATTTCAATTTTTTCAATTCCAAATAGGGCTTCTGGAAGTTGAATTTGGGCCCAAGAATGAAAAATTTGGTTTCTTTCTCATTGCTCCTCCACCCTGAATTAGACCTCACTCACCCTTACTCCTCCTCAGTGGACTCATTGTCGTCTGCCTCCTCTGCATCAGCAGACTCAGAAGCCTGTGCTTGGTGCATGGGGGGCTCAGCGAGCGCAAAGTCCACCAAGCGACGCCCCGTCAGTGAGTCAGGGTCGTAGAGCCAGTACTCACCCTCATGAGAAACAATGAACTGAATCTCAAGAGGGTCCTTCTCTGATTGATTGAAGTTGACAACTGCTCCGTATGGCTGCTTCTTGTAGTCCATGTACCTCACCAGCTGCCAGTGGTGCTTGGACTTGATCGGGTTGGCCTCTGCCTTGAGCTCAAAGATGAACGGGAGGAAGTTGTGGAGAATGACATCCAGACGGGTGCTACAGGTACCGCCGAGGGGCCTCCCCTTGTACATGATGGGCATGGCCTCCTCTGCGACGTACTTGATGCCGGCGTCCTGCAGCTCCATGTACAGAGCCTGCTGGTAGTGGGCCTCCACGTGACCCTTGCCGAGGCCGACGGCCACCTCCACACACAGCTCGGTGAGCCGGTCCAGCTTGTCAATGACCTCTTGATCCAAGAGGATGCTGACCTCTAGAGGTGCTTGGGCGGCTTGTGCTGCTTGGCGCGTCGCCGAAGCGAGCCTGAGGCGTGCCGCCATTTCGCACTGCCCCTTGCGGTGACCCTCTTGCTTGCAGAGACTGCACTTGACCATTGTATGATCAGAAAGGGTGGGTATATAACTACCCGTATATACTGAGCTCAATTTTGACAAAGGTAAAAATGAATAGTTGATACGGTAGGTCGGTACGCGTGCTCTGAGGTTAGCTCTTAATAACAAGACCCAGCTTGTCGCCGCCTCCATCCCTGCTATCAGATCTCAACTCGCGCACCAGCTGCCAGATGAGATCCTCCTTGTTAGACTGACGCTTGCTGAGTCCAGGCCATGCCTCTCGGAGCTCAAACATGGTGCCCTCCTGCTGGGGGCGCAAAGACAACCACAAGAGAATAGCATAAGTACTGCCATTCTCTTTCAGAGTGTGCTTTGGGCTGTTATGATATTTCCAATCTGTCCTCACCCTCGCCCCTGCCAGCTTCTCCTGCCAGTTCGCTACCAGAGTGATCTTGAAGTTGCTCGGCATTCTGTAAGAATCAGGGGGTACTCTACTAGAGTACCCCGCTTACTTCAATTTTGGCTAAGGTGAAAAAAAGAGGGTGTTTGTTTCTTTGG
>Ga0114976_10000165_pt1 | contig 38236 bp, 22 predicted proteins | sample S_130805_EF_Meta_FD_87319 | JGI IMG/M metagenome (GOLD analysis project Ga0114976, IMG submission 87319) | Freshwater microbial communities from Lake Simoncouche, Canada to study carbon cycling - S_130805_EF_MetaG | ecosystem: Environmental > Aquatic > Freshwater > Lake | place: Lake... | reverse complement strand
ACTTAATGTATAACCAGTTACTAAACCAACAACTATATATGCAGGATTCACCATACCATAGGTGGTTGGTTGCCCGTTCAATGATATACTGGTAGCATTTATAGAACTAATATTTGCCGTGCTAATATTACCTGTTATAACCTGTGTATTATTTGCAAAGAGCGAACTAATATTAGCAGTGCTAATATTGGCTGTAACTGTTTGAGAACTTCCTACATTCATGGTTACTGTGGAAAAGGAACTGGTGGTGATCTGAGCGGATGTCACCGATCCTGTGGAAATAGAACTTAATAACCCTTGCAATGCCGTGAAGATCCCTGTTTGCTCCGTCAAAGAAGAGATGGAACTGGTGGTGATTTTGGCTGTACTGATGATAGTGGTAGACAGTCCTGTAAGCGTAGCGAACCCTCCTACATAAGATCCTGATTGATTGGTCAAGGAAGACAAATTGTTTCCAATCAAAGAACTTACCGATGCATTTGCTGTTTGAAAACTAATTGAGGAAATGTTATTGCCGATGAGGGAGCTGACACTTGCATTGGCAGTCTGGAAACTGATCGAGGAAAGATTATTGCCGGTCAAAGAACTAATACTGATTGCAGTGGTGGTAAGCGTGGAATTAAAGAATGTAAGGGACGAATATCCTATTGCACTATTGGAGGTTCCATTTGCCACTAACATCATGGAGGTCGAATAGTTGGTGAAGCTGACGCTAGGACCGGTAGGACCGCTAGGACCAGTGGGTCCTGTAGTTCCTGCGGATCCACTTGTACCGGTTGGACCTGTTGCTCCTGCAGAACCAGAAGAACCGGTGGGACCGGTTGCTCCTGTTGCCGTTACACTTGCTGTTGTGTAAGCATACATTTGAAAGGTTGCCATTCCCATATTTGTTGTACCAGCTCCAGCGGCTGTGATTCGCAGTCTGTAATACGAGTAAGGTGTATAAGTGGGGTCATTTACAGTGACTGTGAGTAGATTTGGCCAAGAAATGTTATCCAGTGCTCCAGTGGAATAGGCTAATGTATTCCATGTAGTTCCTCCGTTCGCACTTCCTTCAAAATAAAAGCTTGTAAAATATTCAGCAGAAGCTCGTTTGGATAATTGAAATTGCCAAATCGCAATGGGACTGGGACATTGTACATACCAGTAAGATGGAATAGGGTTTCCATTCGCTGCCCAGTCTGTAGCTGTATTTCCATCACAGGCTTTCCAGGCAGCATAGGATGCATTAAATTCAGAACTGGCTGTGATGGTGAATCCACTTGTTATACTTGCTGTCATAGTTGGAATAACTCCTGCATTCGAAGGAACCAGAACGGATGCATATCCTGGAACACCAGTGGGACCGGTAGGACCGGTCGGTCCAGTCACTGTTGATGCAGCACCTGTAGGACCTGTTGCACCGGTAGCACCTGTAGGACCGGTCACAGTAGAGGCAGAACCTGTAGGACCGGTCGCACCATTGGATCCGTTTGCACCGGTAGCACCAGCTGCACCATTCGAACCGTTTGCACCCGTAGCACCAGTCGCACCATTCGAACCGTTTGCACCCGTAGCACCCGTAGCACCATTCGAACCGTTTGCACCCGTAGCACCAGTCGCACCATTCGAACCGTTTGCACCCGTAGCACCCGTAGCACCCGTAGCACCAGTAGAACCAGCTGCACCATTGGATCCGTTTGCACCTGTAGGACCGGTCGCACCATTGGATCCGTTTGCACCGGTAGGACCGGTTTGACCAAGTGCGCCCGTCACTCCCTGTGAATTGACTACCACTACATTTCCACTTTGATCCACCGCAATCTTGGCAGTTCCTAAATAAATAGTTCCTGTCGATAAATACAGATCACGAAATCCAAACCCTGTAGATCCCAAATCATACGCATAATTCGTATCAGGAATAAATGAAAAAGATACAGTACTATTGAAGGTACCGATTGGACCGGTAGGACCTGTCATACCCGCATAGGACAGATCATTCCAAGCATTGGAACCAGTTCCCAACTTGAATAACTGAGTATCCACTTCAATTCCCATTTCAGCCACTGCCAACGTAGGATTAATCGTGCTCCATTCAATCGAACTACCATGTCGAAACTGTAATTGGATATTGAAGGTACTGGGAGCCACACCACCGCAGTTAAATGCCGGTCCTACAATATAATCAGAACTTGGAACACCACCATCAAAGATATAAGAGGTAATAGGACCGGTGGGACCGGTTGCACCTATTTCACCGTTCGTACCTGTAGCACCTGTAGCACCTATTTCACCTGTTGCACCTGTTGCACCTGTTGCACCAATTTCACCTGTTGCACCAGTAGGACCTGTATCTCCTGTTGTTCCAGTCCCCCCTCCCCCACCACCACCAGGACCGGTAGGACCTGTTACTCCCACATACGGAAGATCATTCCAGCAGTTCACACCATCTCCAATCTTGAATAAATTCGTTGGTATTTCAAGACCCATTTCTCCTTCCGCCAAGCAGGTATTATTGGTAGACCAGCTAACTGCCGTTCCACGACGGAATTGCAATTGAATATTTAATTGACCAGGTTCATCTGTACCGCAATCAAAGGCAGGTCCTTCAATATAACTTGTTTCAGGAGCACCTCCATCAAAGATGTAAGAAGTAATGGGACCGGTAGGACCTGTAACACCGGTGGGACCGACATCGCCTGGAGCACCAATTCCACCGGTTGCACCCGTGGGACCGATATCGCCTGGAGCACCGATACTTCCTGTGGGTCCTGTGGGACCGAGATCGCCTGGAGCACCGATACTTCCTGTGGCTCCTGTGGGACCGACATCACCAGGAGCACCGATACTTCCTGTGGCTCCTGTGGGACCGATATCGCCTGGTGCACCGATACTTCCTGTGGCTCCTGTAGCACCGGTCGGACCGTCATCTCCTGGTGCGCCCATGTCTCCTGTAGGACCGGTGGCACCTGTTTCTCCTGTGGTTCCTGTTCCACTTCCTCCCCCTGCTCCTCCCATTGGCATAAAATGAACATTCTTAATGATTGCCCCAGCATCTCCAAATGGAATAAAGAGAAACACACGTGTTGTAATTGCAACTGTGACACTTCTTACCAAGGAATCGTTCACATAATAATTAACACCCGTGGGAGAGGCTTGCACAGCAAGTTCTGTGGAAGTATCATAAGTTCCAAAACTTCCTACATCCGTTCCACTTTCATAAATACGAAGGGTTCCATCTTGGACGCAGTAGAACCCATAATCAAGGTTGGTATACGTTTCATTTGCTGTAGGATCCAAGCTATACCCGCACATGAATTGCCGATTGGTTTGCGCTGCACCAAAGGTGATCATAGCTCCTGTGAGATAGCCTTCTAAGGAATAGACTGCACTATCCCATGTATCAAGTCCATCAATAGGTTTCTGTATATCTGTAATGGAAAGAAAACTAAGAGGAAGTCCTTCTGTCTGCCAAGTAAAATTTTGAGGACCAAAGGCACCTGTGTCACCCGTTGGACCGACATCGCCTGGTGCACCAATTCCACCGGTAGCACCGGTAGGACCATTATCACCAGGAGCACCAATTCCACCGGTAGCACCGGTAGGACCAACATCACCAGGTGCACCGATACTTCCTGTGGCTCCTGTGGGACCGATATCACCTGGTGCACCAATTCCACCGGTTGCTCCTGTGGCACCCGTTGGACCGCGATCACCAGGAGCACCAATTCCACCGGTTGCTCCTGTAGCACCAGTAGGACCTTCATCACCAGGTGCTCCCATGTCACCTGTAGGACCGGTTTCACCGGTAGGACCTTCATCTCCTGGTGCTCCCATTTCCCCTGTGGGACCAGTTTCACCGGTAGGACCTGTATCACCAGAAGCTCCTATATCTCCTGTAGGACCCATGGCACCTGTAGCACCGGTTTCACCGGTAGGACCTGTATCACCAGAAGCTCCTATATCTCCTGTAGGACCGATGGCACCTGTAGCACCTGTCGGTCCATCCACACCATCTAGATTCACATTATATACAACAGAACTCGCAAAGGTTCCTTGAATATTTTGAATATTATCAATTGTAATTGTTCCCAATTCAGGATCATAAGAGGTCACTGTTCCTTCAAATCGATTGGTTGGATCTGTACTATCCACAACCACAATTGAATTTCCTGCAATATAGGCAAGATCAAGACCGACTGTCAAGGATACAGGAGGACTCAATGGATCCACAATCACAGAAGAGGTTGTTGCTGTATTGTACCGATCTCCAGGAAGACCAGTAGGTCCCGTTTGACCGGTCTCTCCTGTAGGACCGGTTGCTCCTGTTGGTCCATCAATACCATCCAAATTTACATTATACACAACCGAACTGCCAAAGGTTCCTTGAATATTTTGAATACTATCAATTGTAATTGTTCCCAATGCAGGATCATATGCCGTCACAGTTCCTTCAAATCGATTGGTGGCATCCGTACTATCCACAACCACAATCGAATTTCCTGCAATGTAGGCAAGATCAAGACCGACTGTCAAGGATACTGGAGGACTCAATGGATCGACTGTTACAGAGGTTGTCGTGGAGGAATTGTATCGATCTCCTGCTTGACCAGTAGGACCCGTTTCACCCGTTGAACCTGTGAAACCTGTAGGACCGCGATCACCTGGAGCTCCAATGCCACCTGTGGCACCTGTGGCACCTGTTTCACCCGTCGGACCTGTTTCTCCTGTGGGACCGGTTTCCCCTGTCGGTCCTGTTTCCCCTGTGGGACCTGTTTCACCAGTGGGACCGGTTTCCCCTGTGGGACCGGTTTCCCCTGTCGGTCCTGTTTCCCCTGTGGGACCTGTTTCACCTGTAGGACCTGTTTCCCCTGTCGGACCGGTTTCACCAGTGGGACCGGTTTCACCAGTGGGACCGGTTTCCCCTGTGGGACCGGTTTCCCCTGTGGGACCGGTTTCCCCCGTTGTCCCTGCTCCTCCCATTGGACCATATCTTACATTTGTTAATGAACCTGCATCTAAAAATATACTTAGTAAATACAATGCTAGACCAATTGAACGATTTGATTGATAGACTTGTGCACCATCCACATAATAAGTCATATATATCCCATCGTATTCAATTTGAAATACAGTGGATATTGTGTAAGCTCCAGTTATTCCAGTGGAACTGTTATTCTCATCAATTCTCCATTGTCCAGGACTTCCCGCATCATTGAGGACAAAATTATATTTAATATCACTATAAAACGGATCCATTGGGGTAGCAGTTTCAGAAAATCCCATTAAAATAATTGCCGATGTTTGTAATGCATTCCATGTAAGAAATACACCCCGCGTCCAACCCTCTGATGAATAAAATGCAGTATCCCATGCCTGAACACTTCCCACCTTTGAAATTGTTGTTTGATTGACCAAGACTGCATTGGCACCCAATTGATTCCAGGTAAACGTTGCGGGTCCCTGGGTACCGGTAGGACCTGTTGTACCAGTGTCCCCTGTGGGACCGGTGTCCCCTGTGGGACCGGTGTCCCCTGTCGGACCTGTTTCCCCTTTTGATCCTGTTTCTCCTGCTTCACCAGTGGGACCCGTAGCACCTGTTGCACCAGTTGTCAAGGTGGTCCAACCAATACTTTGTACAATGGAAGGAGCTTCAAAGGAAAAATTCATGTAAAAAGGATTGGTTCCTGTACGTGAAATTGGTCCATAGACCACAACATCATTTTTATAATAACTCACACTCGATCCATCATATCCAATCATAAATAGATCGGTTGGTAAATAGGTTCCAAGGCTTGCAACAGAAGACCCATTTTGATATGCCCTCACACTTCCTGCACTAAACCAAAGTGCATAATTAAAGTCTGAATAATTAGCACTGGTTGTTTCTGTCAATCCCATAAAAAAACTAGGATTTGTTCCATTTGGTAATGCTTTACCACTGACGGCAATTGGACCGCTATAGGATAGATCGGAATGTGTATTGTGTGTCCAGCCTCCCACACTGGTTGCTGTAATAGTTGTATTGCTGTTACTAATCGTCATAGTTCCATCCGATGCTGTTAGCGTATATGAAACAGGCAAGACATAGGGATACAAAAGATTATTGAATCCACTTCCTGCAGCACCAGTAGGACCGGTTGTTCCTGCTGTACCGGTTGGACCGGTTGTTCCTGCTGTGCCGGTAGGACCGGTTGTTCCTGCTGTACCGGTAGGACCGGTCGTTCCTGCTGTACCGGTAGGACCGGTGGCTCCTGTTGCACCTGTATCTCCAGTAGAACCACTTGCACCTGTTCCTGTTACAAAATTACCAAACGTTCCTGCATAGAGATAGAAACTGATAGCAGGTGGTTTTGTTTGAGAAATCGTATTTGTTGATTTTCCACTATTGGTACTATCTTGTTGAAACAATGTTAAAAACCCACCATCTCCATCCAAAATATAAGCAAGGTCTACATTGAGAACAAAATCGGATCCTGACTGCGATAAGACTCCCGCTCCTGCTGTACGTAGAATCGATCCTTGATAGTCGGAGGTTCCATTTAATCCAAACGGAATAGCATTCTTCAACATGTTCACACTAGTAGTAACCGCTCCCGTACCACGAAAGGACTGATTTGGATTTGCAGAATACGGGCTTAGTAGCATATTTTGTATAAAATACAAATGAGGATAACTTGCAGATTGTGACACGGAAAACTGATTTATCCCTCCCACATAGGTGGCAAATCCACTCAGATCTGCATTCACTAAGCCAAAGGTTGAATTAATTTGTGAATTGGTTAACGGTGTAAAATCACCAGGATTGCTTACAGGAATCGTGCTAGTCAAAATCTGTGTTGGAAAAATACGAGTTGGTCCATACGGTTCTATGTAAGGAGCATTTGCAAAGGTAGTATCCACAACATTGTTCGATTTCTTAAATAAATAGGTTGTCATTTCAGTTTGTGAAAAACCAACGGATGACACATCAGTTTGAAACACAGTGGATACAAAACTTCTTTGATCCATCGCCGGGTTCCCTTCTTATTCGTCCGGTTATGTTTTTCCTTGCAGAACATAGAATGCTATCGACCTCCCAAAAAGTTCTGTTGGGTCGAGGTACCATTGATTTTGCCGATCCTCAATCATCGTGGACCCCCAATTTGACCACCCTTCCTTCCACCGCTCTTGCCCTTGGATTTGCTGGAACATTACAAACTTGTGAATTTAGTACCATCAATCTTACCAATTGTAGAACCTTTAGTGATTATGAACCCAGTACCATTCGTAGTTCTCTTTCCAAATCTTTTTTAATTAATTCTGCAGGAAATATTACCTATGCAGAACCTGTCTTAGGAGTTGGTTCCACCCAAACTGTCTTCTTTCCTGTCAGTACCTTTGCCCCAAGTACCATTGGAGGTGCTAATATTCAAGATACCATTATCAATACACCCAATCCAGATACGGTTACCACTGCCATTGCCAAACTGGATGGATGGATTGCCGGTGCATTCTTACTCCAACCTCCTGTTGTAACAATTACCAGTACCTTATCCGCAAATGTATATGGCGGACTACAATGGACCTATCCCCGTCGGTATCCCTTTTTAGATCAAGAAATTCCCTATGTCACAGGGATTGATCTAATTATTGGAAATGGATCTACTCAGAGTTTTCACATGGTCATTACCAATTCGAATTATTTCCCCCGTTTGAACTATTCCAATGGAATTCTTACCGATCCTAACCATACTCCCGTCAATGAATTTCGTGTCTATAGTGCCTCCTTTCCTGGGTCTGCCAATCTTTTATACACCTCCACTCAAATGAGTACCAATGGATTTTATATCTCAAGTGCCACTGGAAATTTAACCATTCCTAATACAGGAAATGTATTGGCAATTACAAGTACAAATGGGGTAAGCACTCTTACAACCATGAGTCTCTATCTTCCCAATTTAACAGCAACCTATCCCAATGGAACTCCCATTCCCTTTCAAATCACGTTACAAAATGCATCCTTAGGGTCGTTCAATCCTCTGTTAAGTTCCATTTTAGAATTGAGTCAAGGACCACCCAGCGCTCCTATCAACATGACTGCTACTGGAACTGCCACTCCTGTTTCTGCCAACTTTACCATTACACGCCCGGTTTATAGTGATACAGTCAACTTAGACACAAATCCTATTAACTTTAGTACCTATCGCACTCGTTACACCATTGCACAATTAAATAAATCTCATACATCTGGTGTAGGATTTCGATATGGAGTTGCGGATGTGAATACATTAACACAAACTCCCTATAATCCTTATGTTGGAAATACTTATATTCAAAACAATGCCTATAGTACAACTCCTCAAACAATTACTCTTAGTACAGATGGAACCCACCCCCTCTATCCTGCCTTGGTATGGAGTACGTTTACACAAATGACCAACGTCTTTGGACAAGAAGGACCACAATCTTCCACTGTCTTACTTTCTACCATCTTTCATACCGATAGTGCCTCCTTAATCTCTGCATTGACCTTGAGCAATACTGCAACTACACTCACACGATATGCACCCTCCAACACAGGAGTCAAATCTGTTAGTTATTCCTCAGGATGGACGATCGGCTCATCGCCAACCTATGACGTCTTTTACCTTTCCAATGCATCGCAACTTCCCTTTACCATTCCAGCAGGACAATTCAATCATGCAAGTTTTCCAGGAGATCGTTCGATTATATCCTATACAGTGACATATTCCAATGCCGGTGCTGCGTCTGCCTCCACCCTTCAACTCTCGATTAGTTCGTTTAATGATGATTTCACTCTTACCACCTACAGTACACTAAGTACCTATGCATCTCTTTCCACCATTGTAGCGGATGTTTTTTCAGGAGTCACAGGAAGCAATTTCTTCTATTATCAAGCCAATCATCGTGGAACGCAACTTCCTGTATTAAATACAACGACTTCACCTAATGCCTTATATCTGGTCCAAAGCAATCGTCAAATCCCATCCTATGGCGGAACCATTACATCTACCTTACAAAGTTCAATTACCTACCAATTTCATTGTCAGCCCTATTTGAATGTACCGGCTACTCCTGTACTGCGTTATAGCAATGTCTGTTCCACGGCAGTGCAAGTAAGCGGGTTGTATACTCCTGATTGCAATGCAACCTTCTTTTATGATTTTACGACCTCCAACATTGGATCTGTGTTTGTTGGATCCAATTTCGGGCAGGGAACTATGACAGTAAATGGAGTCGCAGCAGGTGCAACCACCACCTATACCAATAATATATTGATCTACAATGATGCAACAAATACACAACTTACAACTCTTCCCTTCTTGTCCTCCACTTTATTACGATTTTCCACTGTTTCAGCAGTGATCAATGCCACTCAATACACCACTCCTGGACTCAGTCGCCCTCTTGGTATTTCCACATTAGCAGTTGGTTACAATCCCAATGGAGCCACCACTGCCACATCTACCCTTGTCATTCAAACAGGTGGATCCAATGCCTATGTCGATACCTATAGTGCTGCTGGTGCTCGCAATTTTAGCAATGTGAGTACCTATACAAATGGCTTTCGCATTACCACCAATCTTCCTGCCGCGGGGTCTGTCTTATCCAATATTAATGATGGAGTAGATGGATCTGGAAATTATGGCGGAGGATTATCCACTCTTTACACTCCCTACATTACTATGAGTACTAATTCCCTTGGATTATTGAGTAGTGTGTTATATTATCAACATACATCTTCCTTATCCAGTATCTACACGAATTATTATACTCGTGAGCTATTGCTTGCTAGCAACACCTACATCCATCCTTCTGGATACAATTACTCAGGATATAATGCAAGTTTATTAGGTATTTCAGGATATGGATATCCTAACTTCAGCACGGATCTTAACTGGGATTCCAATAATGGATACCGGTATGCCACCTTTGCCTATCAAAGCAATTTTTCAAATAGTCAACAACAGTTCTTGTATGTGACAATCAATACACCTTCCGCATTGGGAGGAATTACTACCACACGATCCAGCAACAATTATTGGCCGAACTCCATTGTTGCCGGTCCTAACCTTCAATACATGAAAGTACGTATGCATGCTCAATTATATTACTCTTTCACAAGTGGAACAAATCAATCCAATGTAACCCAATGGGTAAATGGATTCAAACCCGTTCCTGCACTTGGCTATGATGATAGTATTTTTGATATAGGTGGTGGAGTATCCGTGAGCACCCTTGGGAGTGGATCGGTGCAATACAAGATGCAATTTGGATCTCGCTTTTACAACAATGTGATTGCAGTCGTTCGTGTGGGAATTGCCAAAGATGCTGCAATTGGAGTTGCCAGTACTATCACCTTTCAATCGGTGAATATTGGATTCAGTAATGTTTAAAATTGATATATTGTACTATATTTATTATTAATAGTAACAAATATGGCGAAAGTATATACGATTCGGCAACGGGATTTTAATAAGATGTGTTGGGCAGATGTCCGTGCAACATCGGAGTATGATCCTGCAAAAGATGATATATATCCTGAATCATTTCCAGCAATTGATGTTCCAAGATCTGATAATTTGGAACAGTGTACAAAATATATTCATAGATATCTTCCCCAAATATGCCATGGAGATATTGTATATATCGGAGAAACTGGTAATAATGAGAATTTAGCTTTTTGGAGCAGTACAAAGGGAGTAATCTTACCCGATTTGGATTCAGGAAGTATTCCTTCCCACTTTCGAGTCGGCAATGAAACGAATGAATTTTCTCCCACACATTGGATAGACATCGATGACTTTGATTATTATGATAGTCTTATTTGGCTCAGTGATGAACTTATATCCAATGTAAATACAATGATTATCAAAAATATGGAAGGGAGCTATAGCTGTGACATATTAATTCGTGGAAAAACAGTTCATCTTGAATCCGCAATTCCAGATCCTACCAAGTTTGAAGTCATGTCTGACACCTATATTGTTAGTTATGAATAGGGATGACTACCATTGTAATTGGAGCCGGTCTTGCCGGTCTGACGGTTGCCGAAGCCTTGGCTTCCAAAGGTGATAAAGTTATTTTATTGGAAAAATATGGTGCGCTTGGTGGACGAGTTGCCACTATGCATCGTGAAGCAGAAGGAAAAGTTCCTGCCTTGCAATACGAAATTGGTGCAGGTCGTATTTTTTGGAATCATAAACGTGTATTAAAGTTAATTCGTGAAATGGGATTGCATACGTATGCTATTTCAATGGGTGGAACTACCTGGCGAGGTCGATCTACAGGATATACTTCCGAACCCAATGATTTTTCAGAAATGTTTGCTCCTCTTGCAGAACGTTTGTTATGCCTTCCACGCTCTATATTGGCAACATCCACCATTGAAGACTTATTGAAAAAAGTAGCACCTCCTGAATTACAACGATCCCTTACCATCAAATATCCGTATTGGTCTGAAATTAAAGTGATGCGTGCAGATCTTGCCTTAGAATCCTTTATAAAAGATGCAACTATGGCAGTCACGGATGACGTATCGTTTTTAGGAGTAATAGAAGGCTTAGATTCTATTACAGATGGATTAGCCGAACGAGCCAAGAAAGCCGGTGTAACCATTCTTACCCATCATACTGTCTCAGATGTAAAAGGATATACAGTCGTAGGAACCAAGGGAAAAAAAGGAGAAGAAGTTCCGTTTTCCATGACAGCCGATCGAGTGGTGATTGCCACTTGTCGGTGCACGGCAGGTTCTTTTCCTTCTTTAAAAAAGTTGCCACTCTTCCAACATTTGGATACCGAACCGTTGATTCGTATTTATGCTGTGTACCCCAAGACAAAAGGAAAGGTATGGTTTAGTGGCATGGGAAAGGTAGTCACCGATTCCCCTCTTCGCTATGTTATTCCGATCAATGAAGAAAAAGGCTTGATTATGATCTCCTACACAGATGGTGCTGATTGTGAAGAGTGGAGAGGGTTGACAGAAACACAGTTAGAACGCAAGATTGCAAAAGAAGTTCGTGCAGTATTTGGATCTGTTCCTGCTCCTATTTACTTGAAGGCACATGATTGGGGAAAAGGATGCACCTATTGGAAACCTGGCGTCTACGATCCAGTGAAAATGGGAGAGCTTGCCTTGCAACCGTTAAAAGCATATCCTCACCTTCACCTGTGTGGAGAATCCTACTCCATGCAGCAAACTTGGATGGAAGGAGCGTTGGAAAGTGCTGAAGCCTTGTTGAAAAAGATTTTATAAGTCTATATAAACATATCATGATCTAATTCTCTAGTGTAGTACAATGGAGAATCAGCTATTGAATCTTTTACCCTCCTTACTTCTAATGATGAGTCGTCCAGGAGGGGAGACATCTTGGATCACCCTTCTTGTGGTGTTTCTTCCATTATTGATTCCCTACTTCTCCAAACAATCTTGGAGCTGTCCTCGCATTCGTTCATCCAAGTTAGAATACACTGCCCGTATCAAAACGGAAGAATGGAGTGAATATCCCACTGCCGTGGTAAGTTGTTTTTCCAATGTCGCATGGGAATGGATTCGATTGAACAAACTTATCAATCTTCCCATGTTGCGAGAAGAAGTGCAACATCAACGCAATTTTTATTCCAATGAGGAAACAAAACACAAGATTCCATTTTTTATTGATCACGAGTCTCAATTCTTTTGGCATGCTGATCGCCCTCACATACGCTATTGCATGTGGATGAATCGTGATGTAGACAAAGATGGCTATGAACACCCTTCCATTCAATTAAAGATTCAAATGGTTGGTACCGATCCAAATCTCTTAGTGAACCATATCGACTGGATCAAAGAAGAATCAGAACGCATTTGTAAACTAAAAGATCTGAAACAGCAAGTCTTGGTCTCCATGGAACCGCAAGGATCGTCTAGAATGCATGACGATGATGAATCCTCCACGCAATCCATCCCCTTTATGATTCATGAATTCTTTACCACCTCCTCCTTTACAAACTTTTTTAGTGAGGAAGCCACGGTTGTAAAAAAAGAGCTTGATCAGTTTTTAAACGGAAAAAAAGATTATGAACGCATTGGGCGTCCCTGGAATTACAGTCTCTTGAATACAGGTGCACCAGGAGTTGGCAAGACCAAACTTGTGAAAGCGATTGCAGAATATACAGGACGGACCTTGATTGTCTTACACCTCCAACATATTACGAGTCCGCTCTTATTGCATCAAGTCTTTCATTCCTCCTTGTTGAGTGGGATTAATATTCCCCATGAGAAACGATTGTACTACATTCCAGAAGTGGATACACAATTATTGGAGATTGTAAAAGCGCGAACAATAAAACCTACCTTGGCGGTCAAGGAAGATGGAAAGGAAAAAGAGAAGGAACCTGAAAAGAAACCCTCCGTTACGCTAGGAGATATTTTAAATGTATTAGATGGTGTCCCAGAACGAAAAGGACATATTTTAATTTTAGACACCAATCGGTTAGAAGAGTTGGATCCTGCCTTAATCCGTCCAGGACGCATTGATCGTGTGATTGAATGGAAGAAACTGAGTTCTGCCTCAGCTCGAAAGATGATGGAACATTATTACAACCAACATGTTCCTGCCATCCATTGTTTATCCGATCAGAAGTGGAGTGCCGCAGAATTACAATCCATTCTTCATCAGTCAAAGACGATGAAGGAAGCATTGTGGAATTTGATTCAAGATGATTAATACCTGCGACGAGTGGAACGGCGACGAGTGGAACGGCGACGAGTGGAACGGCGACGAGTGGAACGGCGACGTTGTGTACTAGATACAGGTTTTGATGACCATGGCAAAAATCTTTTAAACGTATTTTTAAAACTAAATTTAGATGACTTATTCGGTATATGATACTTGCTCGGAGTATTCAGATTTGTTTGATTATAAGCGCCTGGACTTACTGATCTACTTGATCTTGCGGCTGGATCATACGACTTGATAAGATTTGCAGTTTCGTCCTTCCTATTATATTTTGCTAGATCATATGCATTCATATCCATACTCATATTTATTGGATCAATTCTTGCCCCATTCTCTAGCAATATTCGAACACATTCTGTATGACCTGTATATGCATGGTACATGAGTGCAGTTGTATGACTCATTCCAATTTCTGCATTTATATCTGCACCTTTTTCTATTAACAGCTCCATCATATCAGAATCGACATCCCTAGGTTCCATAAGGGGAGTTTTATTAGGTAATCCAAGTAGGTGCTTCGTCTCCCTACTTGTATTTCCGTATTGCATATTTACATTTGCTCCTTGATCTATTAACTTTCTTGCTTCATCCACATTTCCCTGTTCAAGTGCCTTTATAAATCTACCTTCCAACGTTTGATCAAATTGATTACGCGCATCTTCTGCATTATTGGCAGCCGCGCGAGCACGTTCTCGATTATAATTTCGAGAGGGAAAATTATTGGACATATCTACATTGAATATATAAATATATTTATGAGTACATTAAAATCATGTTACACTCTCTCATATTCCGGGATACTCCCCTTAAACGCGACCGGAACTCTAATTTATAAACTATAAAAAATGATCAAATAGTATATATATTTTATAAATATATACTAGATATGTATCCTATAAGAACAGGATATCGCAAACCAGTAGAGGTCACACCCTCTCATTTACAGGAATTTGACTTTGTGCGATCAGGTACCTTATCCGATGTTGGATCGGACTTGCAAACCCAAAATGCTCGATTGCGAACCCCCATTACTGTTACAACAATGTATGAAACTATTCATTATCCAAAAAATGCATATATTCGGTTGTATCATCTCAAAGGAGAAAGCCATATTTATGTACACTTGATTTCCCCTCATCCCTTGCCTGGATCGGTCGATGTGCCTCCTAGTGCTATTGCAGTTGGATAAGGATTGAGATTTTTATGCAATTGTTCCCGTCGCCAACTCATCCGCTCGTGCATTTCCCAAACTGATTGGGTCTGTTTTTCCCGTATGACTGTTCACATGGTGAAATTCAATCGTGTAAGGGTGAGATTCATGTTTCCATGTTTGTACTGCCATGAACAAGGGTTCAATCACATCTTGATGCAAGACATCATCGCCATCTCGCTTTTTCCATCCTTTTTTCGACCATGCCAATGCCCATTTCAAAATACAATCCAAACTATATTGAGAATCTGTATAAATATGGACAGTGGTATATTTTATGTCCGATTTATGAAGAATTCCTGGTACTTGGGTGGTAGCAATCTCCCATGCCTTGCTTAATCCCCGTAGCTCGGCACGTTGATTTGTTTGCGATTCTGATGGATTCAATGGAGCCGCTGTGTTAGCAAGTTCACGATAGGTGGTTCCTAAGATGACTCCCATGGTGACTCCATATCCTGCTTTGGCTCCTTTTCGTCCATTGGAACTGCAGGCGCCATCGGAGAAGAGAACGACCTGTGGGGGAGTACTTACGGTGGGAGCTGTCGAGCGAGGAGGAGACGGGGGAGGACTGATCGATGCAGGAGGAGAGGGACGTTTGGGAGGAAGAGTGGCAGGGACAGCTAACGACGGCGGTCTGGCAGGGGTACTTTGAAAGTATCCCATAATGGTAGTCGGTTTGGGGGTAAAGACGGGTCGAACCCCGCAGCTGATTCCTAATTGTGCCTCTTGAACAAGACGTTGCACGGAAGGATCCTGAATGGCGGCAATGCCGCGTTCCTTTGAATGTTCCACCTCACTTCGAATCCATTTGGCTGCCAGTTGACACGCCAGATTCGGTTCACGTGTTCCATACGCCTCCAACAAGGTGACAATCTCCATATTACTATAATAGTGCTCTATTTCTTTGGACCGTAAATCATTTTTTAAAATACAATAAATTAGAATGAGCAGTGACTCGAGCCCTCCTGTAGTAACGGGTCGAAACATTCGACCGAAGGCACGTGATAGTACCTTAGAGTTTTGGTGGGGTTATCCAAGCTCTGATGGCGGTGCAACCATTAGCAGTTATACCCTTTCTTGTCCAGATATTTCTGGTTCACAATCGGTTGGACCGTCTAGTTTTTATACCCTGGTAAACGGTCTTACCAATGGAACCAAATATACCTTTGACATTGTTGCCAATGATTCTACAAATGCCTCTACGGATCCTGCAGTCTATCGAAGTGTAGCACCAGGATTCAAACCCAGCCCTGCATTAAGCAGTTCAGCCGTTGCCACAGGATCTGGCATTGTTTCTGTAAGTTGGAATCCTCCTACAAGTAATGCGACTCCTCCTATTGGATGGTATGTGGTTCGATCGGTCAGTTCCTCACCCAGTGATCCTATTATCAAGAGAGATACCTATACATATCGAAGTACTCTTACAATTAGTAGCTTGAATACTGCTTCCATGTATAGCTTCAATGTGTATGCCGTGAATGATCCCGGTTACAGTGCAGCTGCTTCTACCTTGTCCATTTCTCCAAATCTATCGGTTGGTGATCTATTTACTTATATTGAAGTGTATCGACCCGATGGTGGATCCAATTATGCCTATCGTATCTACAGTAAGGAAACAGGTTGGAATGTGGTAGAATCTCCTTACACAGTGGATGATTATGACGGGCAATACACATCTTCCAATTTTGATTTGGATTACGACTATAATGGAACCTCTAACACCTTCTGTACGGGGTATTACAGTCGCTATAACAATCCTGATGTAGGGCGTCGTGAATATAAGATGGAATTTCGACGCACCGATGGGTCATTGCTTCGCACGATCAGCATATTTGATAACAATTATAGTTGGGACTTACCTCGTTCCTATGGTACTTCCAATACCGGATTTTTCTACAACAGCAATGATGCAACTAGTAATTTTGATATACAAATGTATCAACCATATACCAATACTTATCACACATCTTCCATCACAAATACTAATAACTATATGAATGTAGAATTATTAAATAATGGTGTTTATTTTGTTACCTCTAACGTAGATCATTACGAACATTATATTTGGAATATAAATTCCAATACACCTACCTTGATCTTATCCACATTCAATTATTATGATAGAGATTTACACGGTGTTAGCACAGCCACATTTCTTGTTAGTCAAACACTTGATTCAAACTACTATGATACAGTCACTTATATGGATGATACTGGATTTTCATCCAACTATTTATTGGCATCTAATACATATACCAATATTAGTGTAAGACAATATGGAGATCGTGGAGATCATGCCTATTTAAGAGGCTATAATTCAAATACCAGTAATTATGATCTGTATGTATTTAATCAATTGCCATACATGACACCGGTCATTCTTTCCAATCTTCAATCCAATCGATATATATTTGATACGTATTATGATAGTACATATAATGATGTGAACTACAATCAAACCTATACATCAGATTCATTATTAGTTGTAAGTATAGTAGGAACACGCTATTATATTACTACAGGAAGTAATTCAAATTATGGTTCTATAAATATGTTTAATGATGGAAATTTTATTGATGTAAAAATTACATTACAAGATAGTTCTATTCCAGTGGATATATCTTATGCATCCTATGGAACTTCGTATCAGACATCTAACTTTGGATATTTGGTGGGATCCATAGATGCATATCCCCATACCTCTCTTACCTATGCAACAGCTGGATCAAATGATATCTATGTATATGGACAATATCAAGTATTAAATGGCAATAATGGATTATTTTCGACGTTTACCGGTTCTTACACATGTGCCAATGGTAATTACGGAACCTATTGGGTTCGGCAAACAGGAAGTTCTGCTCCTAGTACGGATGTAGCTCCCTTTGGAGTGGATCTATGGTATTCGGTAGAAAATAGCAATTGGGGATCGGTTCGAATCTCAGATGGTACATCGTATCAGAATAGTCCATATTATCAGTATGATTATCGCACAATCGTCTCTGGTTCTAACTTAATCTTTTGTAAATCATTGATTGGATCTATATCAAGCATTAGTGCACAATGGGAAGGAACTTTTCTGGATGAAACAACCATTGTCAACTTCTTACAATCGTATGTGAATGATGCCCCCTTTTGCGACAATCCAAATAACTTTAGTACCATCAATGTACGAGCCTTTGATGAATGGAACATCAGCACAGGACATGTCTATTATAGCAGTTTAACAACAAGTTTTCCCTATACGTATGATGGATATGTACAGAGTCCTGCCTTTGGAAAAGGAACTGGTTATCTTATTACGGGATCCAATACAACTGTGGTAAGTACAATCTTTACAAGTTCAAACCTATTAGCCTATAGTTGGACAACATTGAATTCCAATGGTGCTGGATTTCTTGAACAGGAACAGAATATGGTAAAAGCCCATGTTCTTACAGCAAGTGATGAAAGGTCTACGATTTTATCCACGGTAGCTACCTTTTCTCCAACTTATGCAACCTATACAAATCAAACATCCTTTCGTGATTTATTTTATTACAATATACACTCTGCTAATAATCCAAATTGCAATTCCTTTTTATATATTGTATCCACCAATGGAAGCCTCCTAACAGCAAGTGAATCTTCTTCCTATACAAATACTCGATTTTCAGGACGAAATGCACTTATATATGATAATAATACCTCTAATGTAAATATCATTCAAAATGGGGTACTGACCTCTACCATCAATATGCCGTATGGGGAAGATAATATGGAGGAACCGTACCCTGATTTTGCAAATGGACATCTAATCATTACCAGTTATAATGGAAATAGTAATACTGTAATTGTAACTGTTACCAATGATGCAATTTCTACGTTCAGTACAAATTTTTTTACAGACAATACCAATTCATTTTTAACGCAGTCCTTTTTGATGATGTGGCAGAGTTATCCTTTCAAACTATTAGCACGGGATATTCCATCTGGAATTCAGTATGGCTACAGTACTATTAATAACACCAATGAAGAGGGATATTTGAATCAAGCTGATTCTATTTGTTTTAAAGTGTATGATGATGATATTAGTGCTCGAAACTTTGTTGTCTTTAACTTTTCCACAACTACATTTTCAATGGTAAGCGATGTTACAGGAGATTATGGCGAATATACATTTACCACATCTCCTTATTGGAATGATTAATTAATTTATTTTCTTTTGTAAAAAATATTAAAATATATATTTTACAATAGAAATGGCATCACCCAGTCCTCCTATATTGACGAATCAAACCATTCGCCCGAAGGCGAATGATTCTAGTTTAGAATTTTGGTGGGGGTATCCGAGCTCTATTGGTGGAAGTGCTGTTACTAATTATACGCTTTCTTGTACCGATCCTCCCTATTCACAAACAGTAGGTCCTAGTACCTTTTATACACGCGTCAATAGTCTAACCAATGGATCTGAATATAGTTTTCAGATATCAGCTACCAATAGTAACGGGGAAAGTGCTCCTGCCAGCTATCGTACTGTAGCACCAGGAACCAAACCCAGTGTTGTTCAAAATGTCTCTACCACAGTGATTAGTACAGGAATGGTGCAGATTGCGTGGGATGCCCCTGCGAGTGATGGAGGTGCTGCTATTGGGTGGTACGTTGTAAAACCTGTCAGTTCCTCCAACACAGATCCCAATGAATATACAAGTGCGTATACCACCGAACGAAGCACGATTATTTCTACCTTGAATACGGCGTCCGTGTATAGATTCAATGTGCATGCTGTCAATGATCCCGGTTACAGCCCAGTGGTAAGCACACCCACAGTGGCTCCTATCTTTGGAGATCGTTATAGCTACGTAGAAGTACTCGAACCCGATGGAGCACAAAATTATGCCTGTCGTATCTACAATTCTCAATCAGGATGGAGTGGATTGATCGATCTTGGATATACAATCAATGATTTGGATGGTCAGTATACTTCCTCCAACTATTCATTGGATTATGATTATGCAGGAACTCCGAACACCTTTTATACAGGATTTCATAGTCGTTATGATAATCCTGTTACGGAATACGGTGATTACCGCTTTGACTTTCGTACCTTAACGGGCTCCTTCTTACGATCCATTATTGTATCAGATAATAATAATTATTATGATCTTCCCATGACCTACGGTGAGTCCAATTGTGCATTTTTTGCAGATAGCAATGATGGAACAAATACGTTCAATCTTCAACTCTATCAACCCAATGTGAATCTCTATCAATCAACCGTCATTACAGTTGTAGGAGGAGTTGATAGTCTTGAAACCTTTACCAACGGAGCCTATTTTTTCATGTATAACGATGATACTGGATTATACGATCAATATATTTGGAATATTTATTCCAGCACTCCTACCTTATTTGCATCTGTACATGAATATTACTACGAACGACTCTATGGAAATCCCAAAGGAATCTTTTCAATCAACAGACTGAATAGTACCGACTATTATGATACAATTAATTTCGTCAGTGAAACCGGATTTGTAAGTACTGCTACTTTACCCTATAGTACGTATACCAATATAAACAATAATAATTACTACGGTGTAAATGGAGATCATGTCTATATTCGTATGTATAATATTAATACATCTTTGTACGATATCTATGTCTATAATAAATTACCCTCCTTAACTTCTATTATTCTTTCCAACTTAGGGGGATCTGGATATGATATAAATATAGATTCTAATGCTAATTATGGTGAGGATTATAATCAAACATATGATAGTGATGTGTTTGTTGTTACAAATACATCGAATACAAATAACTTTGGAGTTGGAACCGGCTATGCCATCTTTGGAAGTAATTCTACAGTTGTAAGTACTGTCTTTACTAATACAAATTGCAACGCCAATTATTTAACACAAATTAATTCCAATTCCGTCTGTTTTATTGAACAAGAAAATACACAGGTTACGGCTCATTTTCTACGACGCACAGGAGAAGTATCAACTATTTTATCTTCTGCCAATGCATTTTATTCAAACTATCAAAATAACTATACTGATTATACAAATTTTCAAGATCTATTCTTTTATACTTTACCGGATCCGAATACATCCAATGCCTTTTATTACATTTTTTCAAATGGACAAATCCGTAGTTCTACCATTGGTTATGTATATCCTTATTATGAATTTTCAGGAAAAAATGGTATCGTCGGTTATAATTCAACCCTTACTGTTGTACAAAATGGACGCTTTGTAAGTACAATTACCTTGCAATCCAATATCAATTATATTCTACAGGAATATCCTAATTTTGCAACAGGAAATACAGTTGCTTATAGTTATTACAATGCAGGAAGCACTGATATAGTAACCGTTACAAATTCATCTATTTTAATGTCCACGACCTCCTTCTTTACATCAAATGTTAACAGTGCCTTTCTTCAATCTTTTTTAATATTATATCAATCCTATCCCTTTCAAGTCTTGGCGCAAGATATGGCAGGACATCGATATGGATTTAGTACCATTGGAACTACATATAATAATGGTACATCTATACAATCGAATTCAGTGGGATTTCTAAATTATAATGATGATACAAATATACAATCGTATCTTATTTTTGATTTTGCAACAAGTACCTTTACAACGCGTAGCGATGCATCAGGTGATTCAGAAAATTACTTTTTTACAACTGATCCATATAATTATGATTAATTAATTTATTTCTTATTGTAAAACACATCTTACATAGGACCATGAAAATATTCATGATCCTATGTAAGATGGGAAATATACCTTCACAGCCTCCCTACCTTAATAATGGTAATATTCGTCCTGATGCAAAGGATGAAACCTTGGAATTTTATTGGGACTATCCTCTACATGTTGGTCTTGGATTTCCTCCTCCTGTGGATAGTTTTACAATTAGTACATATTCTACCTTTGGAGGGACAAGTCCTATATCCTACACACTAAATCCTTCTACCTTTTATTTAAAAATAAGCAGTTTAATAAATAATACGCAATATGCATTTCTGATGACTGCCTCAAATGAATACGGGATCAGTGATCCAGCCTATTTTCGAACAGTCCAACCAGGACTCGTTCCCAATCCTGTCAGTGATCCCACTGCTACAGTGATTAGCACTTCTGCAGTACAGATTGAATGGACAGGTCCCACTCCCGATGTGAACATTCCTTCCACTGGTTGGTTTGTGGTAGAATCCATCAGTTCTTCTCCCAGTGATCCTGAAATTCGTATCAGTGCCTATGGATCTCAAAGTACAGCTGTAATCAGTTCCTTAAATACAGCCTCCATGTATAGCTTCAATGTCTATGCTGTCAATGATCCTGGCTATAGTCTTGCTGTAAGTACCATTGCAGTCAGTCCTGTGATTGGAGGAGGAGATCTATACACCTATTTTAACATTGTTACCATCTCTGGATCCAATGACTACTACTATACTATTTACAATTCTCAAACAGGATGGGTAGCTCCTGTCGATACAGGATTAGATGCAAGTCAATATACCTATGAAAATAGTAATGGAGGTGGTAGCAATTACTTATTTGGTACCTTTTACAATCCTACTACAAGTAATTATGCAATTCCTTTTATGAACACCAATGGAACTCCCTTACAAACCATTACATGGGATGCAACCAATGATCATGGATTTCTACGTCCAAACTCCTTTTACCATGATACCATGTTTGCCTATAGTTCCAATATTGGAACGGGATTATACGATCTTCAACTGTATCAACCAGATACGGGATTATATCAATCCACCTCCATTCAAATGGAACTCACCTTCTTTGGAGCTATCTATCCAATTCCTCTCCAAAATAGTGAATTCTTTTTAGCCGTGAGTACCGGTACCTTTGTAAATTATTTATGGGATATCCATCAAAGCAGTCCTACCTATTTATTTGAATCCTATTATGCATTTCCAATATTTGGTCAATCAGAACCTACTCCTGTCAATAATAATACAGGAATTATTACAACAGCAATGTTATCTACTCCTGGATACTTAGATACCGTCTGTTATATAAGCGAACCCAGCACCCTGCAACAATATGCCTTAGCTCCTAACACCTATACAAATTATTATGATGATAGTAGCTTTGGAAATAGTAATCAAAGTGCATACAGAATTATGTTATATAATTCAAATACAACCTATTATGATATTTATGTCTGGAACAACTTTTCAACCTTTCAGAATCCTGTTATACTCTCCAATATTGGGTCGAATGGAAATACCTTTAATTTTGTTAATCGTAACGATACAACATATGAAGCTACCTATCAAACAAATGTCTTACTCTTTTACACATTTGATACACCCTCCTACAATTCTGGACTTGGTCTTGGAACTACTTTTACAATTCTTCCCAGTGGATCTACCTTGTCTACACTGTATACATCCAATAATTATGCTTTAACATACACAGATTTTATGATCACCTCCAACGGATCTGGTGTATTACAAATTGATTCAAATAGTAATATTGGATTAGTGCTATGTTCTGAAGCAGTTGGACAAAGTACTATCCTTCTCTCTTCTGCATCTGCCTATGTAGATAATTTATCCACCCTCAACAATTATAGATATAGTTATACAAACTTTTTTAGTCTAAATCTTCCTCAAGTGGATGGACTGTATAGTAATTTTATAACGATTCAAAGTGATACAGGTGCCATAACAGCACGAAGTACCAATACAGGAATTAATGATACATCTTATTGTGGTTCAACTGGAATGGTCTTATATAGCAATGGAAGCTGTGATGTACTTTTGAATGGTATGATTACTTCCAATATTCCAAATATTGATGTTATAACGTATCCTCAACCCGATTTTGCAAGTGGAATCATGTCTGCCTATTATTATGACGGAGCTTTTTTGAATATTTATACTGTATATCCTGATACATCAATTGCTAGTTCTATTACAGAACTTGCAACAAGTCCCTACGATTATGTTACAACTCCTTCTGGTTTTTTTGCATATATAAATAATCCCTTTACAGTGATTGCACAAACCTTTAGTCCAAACACAACAAGTATTTATGCTGCAGTTGGATTTAATAATAATACAACAGAATCTGGTTTTTATCCCCAAGCAGATTCAGCATTATTTAATGTATATGATTCAGATACAGATTCTGTCATCAGTCTTGTTTTTAAGTATTCAAATTATACCTTTTATGAATATACAGAATCTAATTCAATTGTAAGAAGTCCGATCACCACATCGCCTTATGATTGGTTTTAATTTCATAGACTAGGATAGAAATGAATATTGTTGTGTTTGTCAAAGCTGAGAATGCGCCCGGTGTAAGCCCCGCAAAGCAGTCTGCCAATCGATCTGTGATTCGTACTATAAATTCCAGTTCCTTACGTCGCACTGTGGATCCTGCTGTCGTCATTTCCTCTTCCACGATTCAAGCAGATGCCTTTGCTGTGATTCCTGTTGCTGCCCAACCCAATGCATTGTTCATCCGAATAAAAAATAATGGAAAGGAACTTGATCTTTCCAAATCCTTTACAGAAAACAACGTGACCGAAGGCGCTATGCTGGAAGTCCAGTATTTGCTTCGTTAACTGCTAAATGTGATAGTAGATCAACTAATTCTTCTACAGCCTCTTCTCCTTTACAACGAGTTATTTCTGCTTCCATCATTTTAGACGGAGCGGATATACATTGAATAGCATGATATAAGTATGATGTGGAAGAGGGAAAGATTCGATCACACCCCTTACAAGGAGTTTCTTCCTTATACGTTGGAATCCAATCTGCATGAGTTCGTGCATAATGAATTAAACAATTTCCCTTTGTTGTCGTGGTATGACTACAACGACAACAATGGTAGGTCGGTTCTTTATAAGAAGCAGGTCTTGTTTCAACATGCTTTGTTAAATGCTTCTCATACAAACTTTTTTGTACAAATCCTTTCTTACACACCGTACAATTGTACGGCTTTGTTTCCAAATGTTTGGTGGCAATATGATAATGCATGGTGGAGGCATAGATTGTCACCTTCTTACATACATTACACTGATATGTGTCACCTATTTTAGTAGAATGCTTCGTTATTTCTGTCATGGTGTTGATACTTGATATCACATATATCAAAGTATCAATTTTTAAGGATTTAAACTCCTCCTACATGTGACTATAAAATGAAGATTGCTGTGGTCACCTTTGTTGTGGGACCAGACTACAAACGATGGATGGAGCCCGGTCTTCAGTCCAAACGAGACTGGTGTGCTCGACATGGCTATGACTTTCATTGTGGAGGAGATGTGGTATGGGATCGCAGTCGCCCGATTCCCTGGTCGAAACTTCTCTATCTTCAATCTTTTTTAAACGATTATGATTATTTGTTTGTGTCGGATGCCGATGTATTGATTACCAATCCAGCATTGAAGATTGAAGAGGTGATTCTTCCTCAACTTGGAGAGAAGGATTTACTCTGGACCATGGATGCCTGTGACCATTTGAACAGTGGAAATATGCTTCTCCGGTGTGCGGCGCGTGACTGGATCCGCTCCTATTTTGATCTTGTTTGGAAACAAGAAGATCTGATTCATCATATTTGGTGGGAAAATGCTGCCATGATCAAGGTACTTCAAATACATCCGGATCATGCAGCCCATGTAGCCACCTGTAAGGATTCGTGGTTGTTCAATGCCTATCTTTTCGGTCCGACTGGAAAAACAGTGGATCCACCCCGGCGCCTATGGAAAGAGGGAGATTTATTGATTCATTTTGCAGGAGTCTATCATGGAAGCATGATTCATACCATGATGAAGTATGTCCGAGATACACCCACTGTGGATCGCGGTTATTTAGAAACTTTACGGAAGGGAGAATAAAATCTTTGGAACAAGTAGAAATGCCCAATACTCGCAAGAACACGCTTGGACGTAACCATGGTCCCAATGGAAAATTTATTTCAAAGACGCGTCGTGCTCGTAAACATCCCGAACATAAGTTGACAATTGGATCTCGTGCCCAGGTGATGCATGGTACGGCACACCACACCTCCGGCGGTCTTACAAAGGCAGATCTGAAGCAGAAGCCTGATGGTCGTATTGTGAGCCGCAAAGCCAGTGCTGCTGGTCAGAAAGCTCTTCAGCGTCTGAAGGCAAGTGGAAAGATGGCAAAGCCATTTACCAAGAAGGGATCTCGCAAACATTAAGCAGTTAATACATTAATTAATGATTTTACTTCCTTACTCCATTGATATTCTAAAATTGTTTTACGTGCTGCAGCACCATGCTTCGCACGTAATTCGGAATCCATTACATACTCTTCCATTGCATGACACACCTCTTTCGGATCCACTAACTCTGCAATTCCTCCAATTCCTCCCATTGCCATTGGCAAATATGTGCGAAAGACTGGTTTTATTACCTTTGAATTACTATTATGCTTACAAAAATCCTTGAAGCCTCCTACATAAGATACAATCTGTGGTATTCCCACTCCCATAGCTTCAAACTGGCATAAGCCAAATCCTTCTCCATCTGCACAGCTAATTCCCACATCACTCATACAATACATCTCATTAATCATTTCATCTGTAAAACTCATTGCCTGTTTGACTAATAAAAGTTTATTCATATGCGCTTGGGGAGGCACCTTCAACATGGCTAATTCACGTACAAAGATTTCTAGAAGAGTGTAACCACCGTGTTCGCCATTATCACAGACACACATTAATAAAATAGGTTGGGTTGGAAAGCGTGCCACCAATTGTGCAAACGCCATGATCAGTAAATCATAGTGTTTTCGCGGTGTATTTCGATTTACATTTAAAAATAAAATGGCGTCTTTTGGGATCTTATGTTTGAGACGAAGTTCCGTTCGATCCTTTTGTACAAATTGCGTGGGATCAAATCCATGGCGTAATATATGAATCGGTTTTGTAATTCCTTGTGCTTGCAAGACTGATTTCCAATACTCTGTAAAAGCAAAATAAGCATATGTATCCTTATCAATACGTCCTAAGAGTTGTGGTCGTTGCATATCATAGACTTGATCAAAATAGGTTAATAATTTATATTTGGAGCGTTCTTCTGTTGTTAGATTCTTTTCCAAACTGTCTAAGAATTGGCACATCACCATGGCATCATTGTAAATAAGGACATAATCAGGTTGAATGCGTTTTATTTCGTTCGGAAGAAGGCTGAATCCAAATCCTCCTTCCACTTTTCCATTCTTCTTCTCCTCTTCCACAACATCAAATACTTCCACATTGGAAGGATAGGCACGCCAATCGGGACTGGATGCTAATGCCTTTTGAAATCCAAAATGGTATAATTGAATACGGGAGTCTTTGGCTATTTCTTTCACTAAATGATAACTCACCTTGCTATAACCCGTGCATTGATGGGCGTGAGTGCTTACCAAAAGAAATTTCTTCGGAGCAGTGGTGGTTGTAGTGGTTGTGGGTCCACCTCCAACAGACAGCAATAAAGCATCCAGATTGTTGTAAAAAGGAAGTGCCATTTAAATATTGCGACTGAAAAATACTTTGCATTTTACCGTATAAACATTCCATGTTTGTAGAGTATCTTATAAAATTGAATTCAAATTACAGCAGTAGAGATGATGTAAAAATTTCGTGTAAGATGTCCTCTAATTCTGCTGCTTCGTCTGCTTCTATAAACCCTGATACAGATTCTGCAACATCTGCAGAACCTGTCGTATTCTATGTAGATGATGGACCTTGTGATGGTGATGTTAAGACATATCATGCCGAGAAAGGTGTGCGATTCCACGGATATAATGGCGATCGTCCAGTTATTGCAACATATGAATCCCCACCAACTAAGCTGCGTGAAGATAATTCAGGGTACAATACTTCTATACTGCTATATAAGGTTCGTGTACGGATTGATGATCCTACCAACCCATCTGCATCCTTTACTGCAGATGGGACGCTTCATTGCAGAACCTACATCTTTTGTGAGGATGAGTCTATAGAAGAGGGTACTCCCAACTATTCCGCATGGATTGAACTTTGTCATCCCATTACAAAGAAGCCTATCGAAATAGACTATCCTCGCAGTATTCGCTAAACGATTCATCCAACTCGATTTTTTACACCGATCTAAACTTTTGATCCATATATGGGAACAGCTCTATGGCTATTACACGTGCTTCCAATAAATCAAAGCATATAAACCATGTACGACCTTATAAACGTAGGAAATATATGAAAACAGTTGTAAACGCAATTAAAATGGCAAAAACAGTCGAAGGAAAAACAGGAAAGGTAACCATTCCATTAGCTTTGCGTCAACAAGTCTGGTTAACCTATGTCGGTCGATCCTTTGAAACCAAGTGTCTGGTCCGATGGTGCACCAATCGCATTACTGCCTTTGAATTTGATGTCGGTCATAATATACCTGAAAGCAAAGGAGGTACCTTGGATATATCAAATTTGCGTCCAATATGCCACAAATGTAATATATCAATGAGTAATTCGTATACAATTGATGAATGGGATCAGTTGAGTAAGCCGGTAGCTTGCTGTGGCTGGTGGTGCTGCTGAATGGCAAGCTTCAACATAATATTGTTGCTGCTAGTGTTTATTCACTTGATTGTATTTTAGAAAGAGTTGTTTGTAACGCCTGTTTCTTCTCCTTCCACCATGTTTGTAAATCTCGACGATGTTGTTCCATGACCGATGGATTCTTGGAAAGTTGTTCTAACAGATTGGGTGCTTGCGTCCAGGAAGGAAGGGCTAACATGGGGGATCTTCCTAATACAGTTGTGTATTCATCCCCATGAGTTCCTTCAGAGGGGACATACAGGGGAATACATCCTGCTTCCAATGCTTCATACAGTCGGAACGATTCCAAGGACCAAAATCCTTTGACTGCAGGAATAAATTTACTTTTGAGAAGTTGATCTGTGTAAGCAGTTCCTTTTAAGGGGGATGGATCTCCAAAGGTGTGCTTTGTCTGTTTTTCAAAGGGTGTCAGTGCTTCCAATGCATGTATTGCCTCTTGTCGTCCTGGACGATCCATACTTCCTGCAAAACTCCACACCAAGGATCGATCTGTGAAAGTGGGTGTGGAAATGGGTGCTTTTGCACTATATCCCAGTGGAAAGATCGTTATGTTTGATTGATTGACACAGTCTTTGCGATAATAATTACGAATTACATGTTTCACAGAGGGATGATTATATATTAGAATCGGATCCTGACCGTCTTCATCACTTACATGTAATAAAATAATTGATTTGGCTTCTTGTGCATCCAAGATCTCCTTATAGCGCCCCTGTTGAAAGCTTGGAGGAGTTCGTTGGATCAATAGAATTGAATTCTTGGGTAGAACGGTCTGAATCGGTTTAATTGAAAGTGTGGATTGAAACATGTCTTCTAACCATTGTTTTTCATAGTCAATTCCTGTTCCAGGAATGGCATAGACGGAAATTCCGGTTGTGGAGGATTCTTCTACTACAGGTGGTACTACAGATGGTACTGTAGGTATAAGCAATGGTTGCATAAGCGCAGCCACTTGAGCCACTACCTCATCTTGCGAGAAATGCTCATTGTTATTCCATAAATCACTATCAAAGGTATCTTTTCGGCTAAAATCATTAAAGGCGCTTGTCTGATACACAGGATCATCATCTTGAAAACATCCTGCCAATAGGGGTGTTGTAAAATAAATATTTAGAAGTGAATCTCCATGATTTACAATCATGTGATCTCCACTGGTAAAGATTCCTTTCTCCCTAATCAGTGTAATCAACTTTCTTGCTCCTTGTTGTGTTAATATATAGGAATAATTACAAAAATGGAAATATCTGCGTGGTGGTCCTCCTGACATGACATTGTTCTTTGCAACCTTGGCAAAAAAGGGATTCACGGATTCTGTAATCTGAGGAAGAGCCGGTTTGTTGGGAGGCAGAATCCCACCAAGATAGATTACATCTGCATCCGCAGGGATCTGCTTAGATGCTTCGGTCCATTTAGCTTCCCATCCTGATTGAAAGCGTACATCATCTTCCAAAATTAAGTAATTATGCCCATTTGAATCATTGGCACACATTTCCCACAATCCCATATGAGAGATTGCACATCCCATGACTGCCTTTTTCCATTTGAAATCATTATCACGGAATAAATGGGCAATTTGGGGGGTTAGCGTTAATGCAGTTCCATCTGTGGCTCTCCACTTGTAGGTCTGTTTGGATAAGGTGGGATGCGCCTCTTTGAACTTCTTCAATCGATCGGGTCGACGATCCAAATTAATGAGAAAGGCTTCGCCAATTTCAGGAAGAAGTGGAACAAAGGGTTTGAACTGACCACGATGAACGTACAAGGGGGTTCCCCATGCCAACGCCCGTTTCAACGAATGATCACAGTAAAAATCCTTCAATGGAAGGCGAGGTGCTTTGCAACGAGAACTAAGGATGGAAAGAATGGATTGATCGTGGCGATGTCCGAAACAAACTCCGCCATACGGTTTCCATTTTTCTCCTTTAATCGTATTTGGTTGCGTCTTTGCAATCTGTAAAGCAGCTTCAAATAGCTTAGACTGATACTCCCCTCCTACCTTGTATCCAATCAATCCTCCTGTGATTTGATGTTCTTGTAATTCGGTTGGAGTGGTAGACATGGCAGAACAGAACTCAGGATGGCACCAGCGTTCATTTGTCTGTTCTTCATCATCTAACAAAAAGACTTGTTGTTCCTCAATTTGATTCCAAATCTTGTCAATCGAAGAGGCTACAAAGACTCCTGCATCCAGATATAGAATATTTGTACCGGTTTCTGCCTTGGTTCCAGCATCTTGCAGCACCCACAGCTTCCATGCAAAGTGCTGCGGCTCCCAAAATTCAGTCCATGGTTCTTCGGTGGGTAATACACGAACCTCTACATCGGTAAGAGATGCTGTGGACTCCTTAGATACATCGGACCAGACATACAACACCTTTGGAACATGTTCTACAGAATCAAGTAACATCTTTGCAGAATCTATATATTTGGCATTTGCTGCGGTTACAAAACATTGTTTCTGAGGAACCGGTCGAATGGTGAGACTGGGTGGAATTGCAACGGGTGTTACGGCGGATGTTGCTGCGGATGTTGCTGCGGGTGTTACTGCGGATGTTGCTGCGGATGTTGATGCGGATGTTGCTGCCGGTATATTCCACTCATCCTCTTTCACACTTATATCTCTTCGAAGTCCAATGGCACAAAATGCTTTCACTAAAATTCCCATTGTGGCTTCACATTCTTTGCGTTTTTTGGCGGAAAGGGCAGGAATTGCTTGCATTGCCTTGCAACGTGCCTCATCCATATCCAACTCCTTCAACTGTTTGACTAAATCTTCGCCATTTCCACATTTTCCTGCATGAAAGAATCCTGCTTCGTCAAAATCATTCATCACAAGGGGATCCCCCCAATAAATGGGAATGGCTCCTGCCACCTTAGCATGAAATAACTTCTCAGTACAATATCCAGGACTGGAAGAATTCTCAAAGGCAAGAACAAATTTGGAATGTTTGTAATAATCCACTTTGATTCGTTCTCCCCCGCCTCCTCCTGCTCCTGCTGGTAATGGACCGTCTGCTCGATTACAAAACAAGCGTCCGGCAGCTTCTACCGGTTTGTATTGGTTAATAATTTGAAAGGCAGCATTTCGCAAAGGATTTCCTGGATTGGTAGCAACAAAGGAACAGAACCGATCCCATTTGGAAGGTGTTGCAGTTATACATTCCTCCAATTCCACAGGAATGGGATTCACAAACTTGGCAGGATCTTTTCGAAACCAGTTAATCTCGGTCATCCATAAGGGTACCCTGATGTAAGGAGTTCCTCCCTGTTTGGGATATTCAAATCCAATATTCAACAAGGTATTGTAATCATTTCGGGCAGGACTATTTTCTCCTGTATAAAAGATCTTTGGAATCGATTTCCAAGAGTCTGCTTGATGCTCCGTTCCAAACGGTCCGTACAGAATAATATTTGGATCTGTCTTTGTGACTTCTACTGTAAAATTATGATTGACTCCTGCCCATGATAAAAGGTGGTAGAAAAAATTGTAATCAGGTTGAAAATTTTCCCACATGTCCACAAAGGCAATCTTTAAGGTAGAACTAGGAGTCATGGGAGCTCGTACCATAGGAACAGCAGCTTCAACTTGTTTTATAGCAGCTTGTAATGCTTCCTGAATCGAAGAAGCGGTCGGTCCAAAACGTCCCTGCAGTGCTTTCTTTCGAATTGCTCCCGCATTCGGATGAAAAAATCCTTTTCCTGTTTCTGCATCCGTCTTCAGCCGAATCCACGCTTCTTGAGCCTCTTGAATCTGATTTAATTCATAATAATAAGATCCTCCCATACTTTTTGCTATTTGACAATTATGAATCATGGGAATGCCAAGATATAAGGCATCCAGGAGCGTTGCCTTCAACGGTCTCCACCGTTGATGCGCGACCAAGACAGTTTTGTCACGACGCATATCTGGCAGTCGTAACCTTCCAACAAACGATCCACTAATATCCGTTCCTAGATTACAATTCTTAATAATATTTGATTTTAGAAAGTCACTTTGCGCAATTCCATCTCCATTATGGACCATCCATCGCACAGCATCTCCTCGTCCACGAATAGCACTTACAATATTAATTGGAAGAACAGCACTACTGGAATTACTCATATTACTTTCTGTAATACGAAGGCACCAGGCAACACTGGAAGGTGCATCAACCGGTAGTTTGTGTTCGATCTCCTTTGCCGATTCACTCCAAGGAGGAAGATTGCTTTCTTTTTCATACACATCCAAAGGGTGTGAATCCCATATAAAGGGTAATTTGGAGACCTTGACACCGGATAAAAATTCTAAATAACGGACATCTTCGGGTTGATAATGATCCCAGGTCCAGATTCCATGAAGATTGGTAAATTCACGTTTGGTAGGATTAAATTGATATACGGAGGATTCCATATCATGAAATAAGGGAGGATAATGGGCAAATAAGATAGTTTTCTTTGCCACCTTCGGGCGGTCTTCAGCCGGTACATTCCATACGACTTCTATGAGAAGATCATAGGGAGTTGTAATCTCGGAAAGGTTGTAGTTCTTGCGAATGGGTACATTGGCTTCATACTCCTTACAATCAATAAACCACAAGGCTTCTTTGGGAGGAGCTAAAAGTTCCACACTATGCCCAGCTGTTGTAAGAGCTCGTGCAAGACCAATTGCTACTTGGGTGGTTGCCCCACTGAAATAACTATTTTCAAATCGTCCTGTGATGGCGATCCGCATGTTTCTTAGGAAAGGGGTTCTGTTTCGTTTAGACAAACGTAGTTTTAGACGACTCTGAATAGAAACATGCTCGGTTGGTTGTACCCCCTTGGTGGATTATTGGCACTCTTTGGACTTGCAACTGCTGGAACCGGTCCAAGTGCTTTATACAATGCGTTGAACGGGCAAACCTTCAATCCTCCCGGTTATACCATCGTCATGTACCAATCCTGTATGCAAAATCAAAATGCAGGAAATCCTTGTGGATCCTTTACTACCTTTGAATCTTCTAATGGAGTCTATACCCGTCAAGTCTACGGACCTGCCACTTGTTCTGGTTCTTGTTGCCGCACCTTTCATCTTTCCTTTGCTTGCGGGCAAACTGTTTCCATGAGTGGTGTGAGTGAAAATACAATTTGTACTTATTCTGCGACCATGACGCATCCAAATATTTGTGGATTGGATATGACCGTAGGAAATGAAGCAGCTTCTATGAGCCCATCCGCACTCCCTCCTACCTTGACATCCACTATGACAGGCACTCAAACTGCTACAGCGACACAAACTGCCAGTGGATCTTCCACCCAAACATCTACGGAAACTGCTACTGCTACCTTGACTATGACCGCTACTCCTACGATTACCAGTTCCACCAGTGTGACAAGTACTCCTTTGTTTGTAATCACTGCCTTTCCTACAAGTACTGCAACCTTGACCTTGACAGCAACCAGCACTCCTTTATATATGATCACTGCTTGGCCAACTCCATCTCCCATCAATGTATCCGCTACGTCCACTCCTCTGTATTATATGACCGCCTATCCCTCCTACAATCCTAATAATAACTCTGGATTGGATATGTTAGCAGGACTTATTGGACAAGCCCCTAGTTCTGTTGCGACCATCTTAGGCGGTGTAGCCGTGGGAATTGCTGGATTGGGAGCTCTTGCCTTTGCTGCCAATTATTTACGAAAGGGAGGAAGTCTAAAAGGATTATTCGATATTGCCAAATCCAATGCAGGTGCTGCCAAAAACTTTTTAGACAAAGCCCCTCTTCCAGACTCCGTGCGAGCAAAAGTAAAGCAAGCTGAAGCAGCCGCTGCCGATCCACGTGCACAGTTAGCTTTACAAGCGGCTCAAGATCCCAATGCTGCCCTCCAACATGCTATTAGTAGTGCTGGTCTGCCTCCCAGCCTTACTACGACTCTGACACAGGCTCTTCCTCCCAGTCTTGCATTAAATCTATCCCACATTGTTCCTTCAAATCTAGTTCCTGCTCCTGCATCTGCTCCTGCTCCTGCTCCTGCACCTACTCCTGCACCCAGTGTCAGCATTCCTGTCCTTCAACAACTTGCCGCAGCCGATTCTGCCGCTCCCCTTGCCCCTCAAACTGCCACGATTGAAGTAAGTGCAGAACATATTGAAGCAATCAAAGCTCTTTTAGCCTCTAAGAATAATTCCACAACCATTCAATGAGCATCTGCTTTGGGTAAGCTTTTCATAGATATCATATTTGTCGTGCCAACAAGGTTTCTGTTTCCTCCAAATCATATTTATCAAAGATAGATTTGATTTGAACATTTAAAAGAGGGGCATTGGGTTCACTCATCTTATAAACTTGACTGTGATATTTAAAAAATTGATTAAAAAAATATAATCATGTGATTATATCAATTTACAATGTCATCCCTTATTATTAAACAATTAGTAAATGGTTGCTATGTGGTTGGATTGGAGAACGGTTCTATTACAGGAACCTTCTTAACTCCCATGCTGTGCACTGATACAAAAAAGTGCCATGGTAAGTCAGGATGTTCAGTATGTCATAAACATACCTCTGCAATTGTCAAGTTCACCCAGTGGAAGCTTGGATTATTTGCATCTCATGCTGAAGATGGAAGTATAAAAATCTGGGATTCTATGTATGGAACATGCATGGGAAATGTAGATGTTCTCACAGAAAAAGCGGTGGATACATTATGCTTTCCACCCCTGTTTTAAACCTCGTTCTTTACAACTATTTTTTACTTTAAAAAATAAATGAAATTATAATGAACTATAAATATAGAATGGAATTAATTGATACAACAATTCGTCCACTTTGTTTTGATATTCCAAATAATATTACAAAAGAAAGTGCTTCAAATGTAGGACCCACAAAATTCAAACGATATGAATATGTATTGTATGTCTGTGCACAATTAGTAAGAATTGTATATCATGATACAGGCATTATATGGAAAACAATCGAAGCATGTTTTGGACTATCGAATGATATTGTATCTAATGTAGTAAATGTATATAATAAAAAATACGAACATCTTCGAACAATTCCAATTGAGAGTCAAAATGGAAATGGATCCGGTCTTCCGATGGAATCTTTTTCTATTAAAAAAGCAAGTCCCTCTGATAAAAAATATGGAACATATATTTCAACACCTGGTGATTTAACATGTCTTTTTTTAAGTGCACATAAATTGAAAGAGAATCCAAATAGTATTTTTAAGAAGAATGATTTATTTATTGTATTTAAAGGTAGTTCAACTGTAAAAAATTTTAAAGATGATTTTTTATCCCAATTTACGGTTACAAATCTTTCAACAGCTGTAGCACCTATTGGAATTAAAGTTCCAGAAGGAAAACTACGCGTTCCAAAATCATTTATTCAACCGATTATAAAAGGATGGTCTGCACTTGAAAAAGCATTAGAAGAGCATGTGACAGATGGATGTCGTATTTTTCTATCTGGTCATTCCTTGGGAGGAGCCTTTTGTTCATTATTTGGATTTCTCCTTGCGGAAGGAAAAGTATCAGGAACAATTCCAACAATGGCTCGTGTTAAAAGTATTCATATTATTTCTTATGGAGCTCCTACAATTTTGGGAGATAAAGCTCGAAATAGATTCAATGAACATTTAGATTCAGGAATTCTTACGCTTGATCGTGTTGTAAATCAACGAGTTCCTGCGAATATAACAGCAAAACAAGTTGTATTAGGAGGATTTATGGGTCCAAACGATATAGTTCCGTTGATTCCAATTGGATTTAGTCATCCAGGATTTCGACCCCTCATATCTGAGAGACATGCGGATCGAGATGGTCGTCCATTTTCCATTGATCATATTCGAACATTATATGGAGTTGAAAGTAATACACGTGGTCGAGATCCACGTACATGGCCTTTTTCAGAATCAATTGATCTATGGAATAAAGAAAATAAAGAAAAACTTAATACAATTATAAATGATATAACCTCCTTACATCTTGTAGAAGATGAGTCTATTCAACCAGTTCCAGACTTAGAAGATGTATCTATACCCCATCAAGCAAATCAAGTTGGTGGAAGTCTATTTTCAAAAGATAAACATATATATGAAGTTGCTACAAAATATCATGTCCCCAATTTTGTATCTATAAAAGGACATCGTAATGCATATATATTTGCACATTTAGAATATCTTGGAATGTTTTTTGGAAATGCCTTTCGAACAAAAAAACTAAAACATCCCGCAAATAAATCAACTGCCTATTTTGAAATATGTCATTCTGGAATTAAGATTAATTATATACCTTTTTATACAACACAATCCTCAAATAGACATACCCGCAGAAAAGAAAAACATTCAAAACATAAAACACGACGTCAGTAGTCTTCTTCACAATCCATTTCGATATCTTCTTCCGCTGCCATTTTTGTCGTGGAAGGATGATGTTTATTCCATTCCCGCGTAATCGCACTTTTTGTCTTGGTATCCAATTTGACAAGTGCTTCATCCCCTTCAAAGATTGTATCTGTTAAGACCTCCAACATATCATCACGCGTCATATGTAGATTGTGAAGAGTAGTTAGAATTTCTTTTGCTGGTTTGGCTTGGAAGAGTTTACGGCGAAGCAAGTCTTTGGCATCCAACGCATCAGTTCCAATGCGAGTGGAAAGATCGCGATGCCAACGTTCATGTTTTGCACGTTTCGATTGTTTTCCCAACCAGGTTGGAAATAAATTCCAGGGTGCAGGTCCACCTGCTAAGGTTGCTGTCGCCACTACTGCATTGACCGCATGCGGCATTAACTCCCACTGTTGTTCTCGATAAATTTTTGTATCGAGAAGATCATACAATGTATAAGCATCTGCTGCCTTTGAACAATTCAATATATTGGATTTGGATGCAGCAAGATAGGCTTCTCCTACCATCAACGGAACCATGCCATAATCAACAAAGACTAATTCGGATCGATCCGCAAGACTTGCAGAGGAATTGAAGAGTTTTCCGGAAGCAGAGAACGCATCTAATCGCAAAATAGTATCCTTTTCAGATTTGGTAGAACTATAGAATTGTAAGGTATTAATGACACTTCGAATATCATTTCCAGATTGCTCCACCAAAGTTTCCAAGGCAGAAAGTGTAATAGGAAGCTTGAGCGGTTCGACCAGTTTGCTGAAGATAGCTTTCGCAATCGTCGATTTTACCGGTCGTGCCATCTTCATTACCGTACATTTGGCAGTGAGCGGGCGCATCTTTTGCGGATTGCCCTTTTCATTGGCAATGCAAATAATCGGAAATGTGACAATGTCCATCGCCCGTGCAATTTCGGCAATCCCGCCACGATCTCCTGTACTCATTCCATCCACTTCATCCAAGATCATTAAGCGTTTAGAATCAATGGAGGATGTTGTTGCTGTTTGAAAGAGTTTCTTGATGGCATTTGCGGAACGTTCTTCGCTCGCATTTACCTCTATCACTTCATACTTGCATCGTTTGGCAATCAAATGTGCCAAGGTGGTTTTTCCAATCCCTGGAGGACCGGTTAGAAGAATGGCTTTTTCTTTGGCGGTCCAGGTAGACAACCATTTATAGAGGTCTTCAATCGTTTCACGATGTCCAATGACTTCCGACAGCTTCGTCGGTTTGTAATGATCCACCCACAGCATTTTAGATTATTGATTGAATAAATTATTCGATTAATAATCATTTTTTATAATTTATAGTAATGTTGTATACTGCGAAGAAATATACCTTGCATTGACATATCCCAATTTATGAAGTTT
>Ga0114976_10000164_pt1 | contig 38322 bp, 17 predicted proteins | sample S_130805_EF_Meta_FD_87319 | JGI IMG/M metagenome (GOLD analysis project Ga0114976, IMG submission 87319) | Freshwater microbial communities from Lake Simoncouche, Canada to study carbon cycling - S_130805_EF_MetaG | ecosystem: Environmental > Aquatic > Freshwater > Lake | place: Lake... | reverse complement strand
CAGAATAAGAAGCTGGATGCATGGATTCAGGCTAGGGCCGTGGAAGCCAGTGTGGCTGCAGATGTATTTAAACTGGAGGAAAGGGAGAGTGGAATTATAGTGAAGGGACCACGTGCAATTATTCAGTGCTTAAATGCATCGGGGAAACTACCTGCCAATGTGATAGCAAAGCTTAATAAAACTGGCTCTTATCTGGAATCACCAGAGCTTGACCAAATTTCTGTTATTCTAGGAAGGCTCAGAGATTCCTTGAAGAAGCGACAGGGATTGGCCCTCTTAGAACATGGAACCAAGTTAGCCGATGATTTATTTTTAGGATGGACCAAGATATCTGAGTGGATTACAAGTGTGGACGTGAACAGTTCTTTAGCGGTAGTGGCAAAGCATTATGGATATGAGAAACCGACCATCCTAGATTCAACTGATGAGGGATCAATTCAGATCCAGGGTCTCAGACATCCTCTCTTAGAAGTCCAGGACAGAAAGATTCCTTATGTTCAGCATAATGTTTCATTAGGAGCTAGAGAGCAGGCCTGGCTTCTTTATGGTCTTAATGCCTCAGGAAAATCCAGTCTCATGAGGGCAGTTGGCCTTGCAGTTCTTCTAGCCCAAGGTGGCTCATTCGTTCCTTGTAGTGGGATGACTCTAGCACCCTTCGCAAGTCTCCATACAAGAATCATAAATACGGATAACTTGTGGATGGGCCTCAGCTCCTTTGCCGTCGAAATGTCTGAGATGCGTGAAATTTTCAGAGAAGCTGGTCCTCGGTCACTAGTCCTAGGAGACGAGCTCTGTTCAGGTACTGAAACAACTTCTGCAACTGCCTTGGTAGCAGCAGGACTCAAGGGTCTCTTGAAGAGGGGTGCTAAATTTCTCTTTGCCACACATCTCCATGGACTCTCAAGTATTCCAGAAGTCATCCAGGATTTGAGACTTAAGATCTGGCATCTTCATGTGGAATATGATAAACTGAAGGACAAGTTAGTGTATCATAGAACCTTAAGAGAGGGATCTGGCTCGTCGCTCTATGGGCTAGAAGTTGCAAAGGCTATGAGAATTCCGGATGATATTTTGGAAGATGCAATTCTTTTTCGGAAACGGCTGGCAGGAGAGGCTGAACTTTCTGAGTCCGTTGGCTCCTCTTGGAATTCTGGAATTGTAAGATATAAATGTGAAATATGCGGAAAGACAGATTTCTCAACTCTTGAGGTTCATCATATCATGGAGCGACAGACCGCAAATAAAACAGGTCATCTAGCCGATAATTCTAATGTGCATTCTCAGGCGAATCTAGTTGTTGTCTGTGACAAATGTCACGATGCGATTCATGGAGGTACCTTAGCCATAGGCCCAATGGTGCAGACGTCAGATGGAATGGAGCGGTCAGTGACTACAGTCACAAGCAGCTCTATGAAATCAAAATGGACAGAGGATCAACTGAAGGAAATCCGCGATGCGGTTGCGCGGTTTCCTAAACTGTCGGTTGCGAATTTATCCAAGTATCTCTTGAATCAGCACAATATTCAAATTAGTGGACCGACACTCAAGAAGATGCTGTCTTAGCTTGCAGTGGCAGGAAGTCCCTTTAGACCCTGGGGTCCCTGGGGCCCTGTGGGCCCTGTGGGCCCTGTGGGCCCTGTGGGCCCGGCAGGCCCTAAAGGCCCTAAAGGCCCTAAAGGCCCTGAAGGTCCTTGGGCTCCTACAGCCCCATCAGCTCCCGGAGGACCAGCAGGGCCAGCAGGACCAGCAGGGCCAGGAGCCCCTGCAACCCCTGCGGGGCCAGGAGGCCCAGGGGGGCCAGCAGAGCCACCCGACTTTTGCAGGGTTGTAATTACAAACTCAAGCTCACCAACCTTCTTCTCAAGTTCAGTAATCTTAGAACTTAGACGCTCGATTCCACCACGTGCCTGGTTATTACGATTGTAGGAGCCGCTGGAAAATAGCACAGAAGACATCTCTGTCTTTGAGACAAGGAAGTCTTATAGTAAATTCTACGCAGCAAACTTAGTATAAAATTGATCACTATCCCGGGTAGTAGGAAGTATATGCCAATCCCGGTCCGTTGTATGAATTGTGGCAATGTTCTCGCGGATATTTGGAGGTATTATGAGCGTAGAACCAAGGAACTGCGTGGAGGTCAACCGGCAAGTCTTCTGATTCTTGATGAGACTAAGCTGCAGAAGACACCCGAGGGTGATGTTTTGAATGAACTGGGCCTTCACCGGTATTGTTGCAGAAAAGAGCTACTAACGTATCGCGAAACATATTAGAGAGGAAATGGAACTGTTCATTCCATCATTTGCGGTTTTACTAGTTTGCTTTTTACTATTCATGTTCGTCATGCCAAGGATGTCACCATATATACTTGGTGTATTGTGTATAATAATGTTTGGTGTTGGAGTCTGGCAACATTATTCGATGTTTCCGTATGAATACCGCGCGTCCATGGTTACAGATATGCTCAGAGAATATTCTGGATTTATAATGCTGATAGCTATCATTTTTTCTATTCTTACAGTTATCTACATGTTTAATGGAACTAGTGGGTCTGCAAGCAACGTCACGCTTATTCCTGAAGTAAAGTCATCGAATGTATTTGGAAATAATTCTTCTAAGAATTCTTCCAAGAGTATATTTAATTCTGCAAGCAATGGAGTTTCAGGGGCAATAAATAACGTATCTAAGACGATGACTAACTTAATGAAGCCTCTGAATCAAACAAAATCAAATAATCTAGTATCACCTAGTTTTAAGGTTAGCTAAAGATCCCATTTTTATATAATAAATACTCTACAAAAGTAGATGGTAAAGGGATCTAGAAAAGGCACAAGAAAGGTAAAAAAGACAACTGAATCAACGAAAAAGCATGTCTTAACGATTCCAGAGCTTCGTAAGGCCTTTGATCACATGGATAAGGTAGTTGAACATCTAAGAAAGACTGCAAAGCATTCCTTTTCTGATGCAGTTGTTTCTTACAGAGAAGAGTGGCGTAAGACATTTAAGCGCGACCTACCTCCGGCTGATGCTGCTGCTTATCTCAAGTTTAGATATGGCCTCAAGGCTGGTAAGACACGTAGATCTAAGACACGTGGTGGCAGTATGTCTGCTGCCTTAGCAGGAGCTCCTCTAGATTATCAGCTAAGACCAGGTGTTGCAGGAACATATGGAAACTTCCCTAGCTATCAGTCACAGGGACTAGATAGATCCTATTCATCTGCTATTAATGCTGATTGTGGAAAGGCAAGTGCTCCGACGGATGTCTCTCAAGCCTCTCAGGCAGGTGGTTCATTAGAAACACTATTTAGACCAGTTTTACCTAGTGCCCCCCCTACTAGCATGTATATGGGAATGATGAACCACAAGGGCATGCCTCCATACGATTCAGCGGATCCAGTAGGATATGCACCATTTAGACCAATGCCTGCTGCAATTACAAATTCAACCTTTGCAAATCAGCCTCTTCGCACATATGGAGCAGATATATATAAGACAGCAGCAGCCCCAGCATTAAGATAATATAGATAAATATGATAATTACTATTATTTTAAAATGATAGTAATTATACAGCGCCCAATGACTATTTAAATTTATGCTTTGCAAAATAGAGTAATGGCCGAGACAAGATCAATGGAAATTCCAAGGAGGTTACTAGACCAGTATTTTCAAACAACCTCGTATCCCTATACGAGACACCATCTAGATTCCTATAATCAATTCTTAGAATCGGATCTGCCTGCAATTATTCAGAGTAACAATCCCTTGATTGTGGTGAAAGATCAAATCAAACCAGGACAATATGAATATACTGTCGAAATCTATATTGGAGGTGCTGATGGGAAGGCCTTGAGTATTGGAACTCCAACAATCCAGCACATGGGTGGCGAGGAAGTCCGGCTTCTTTTTCCTAATGAGGCCCGCCTAAGGAATCTTACCTATTCAGCGGGTGTCTTCGCAGATATCCTGGTTCGCGTAAAATTTGCCAGAGGACCAGATGGCCAGCCATTAGTAAAGGAGGTTCTTTTACCGAATAGAGCCCTTTTTGAAATTCCAGTTATGTTACACAGTAAGGCGTGTCTATTACATAATAAACCGGATGAATTTCTGAAATCAGCTGGAGAGTGTCCATATGATCAGGGTGGATATTTCATTATCAATGGATCCGAGAAGGTCTTGATTACTCATCAGGAGCAGGCATTTAATACACTCTATGCTCAAAATCAGGAAGCCGATCCTCAGGTTGCCACATATTCCTCTATTTCGTGCTTATCTCCTGAAAAACGTGAGGTTCGTCGTGTAACCTTTGCAGTTATAAGAAAGACAGAGAGTCTTCATGTTGGTCTACCCTTTGTGCGTAAGGCCATTCCAGTGTGTGTTCTATTTAGAGCTCTAGGGATTGAATCTGATGAGGAAATTACGCGTGCCATAGTGCCTTCTATGGATCCTGAAGAGCTGAAAATCATGGAACCCTTTTTAATTGCATGTTTTACAGACGCATATCCAATCCTTGATACATATTCTGCAATTCAATATATTAAGACTCTAACCAAGGGATTTGGAGAAGCACATGTTCTTGATATCTTACATAATCAATTATTTGCACATGTTCCTGATACACCAAGTGCTCGTGCAGTTTACTTGGGCGACTGTGTTAAGAAAATTTATCGTGTCTATATGGGCCTGGAAGGCAAGACAGACAGAGATGATATCAGAAATCAGCGTTGTCTGACATCCGGATTTTTAACGCAGATGCTATTTCAGGGAGTCTATAAGACATGGATGAAGGCCGTTGGCCTAGCCATTGACGAGGAATATAATTACAATGTGCAGGTCTATAAGGGCCTAAATTTTATGAATATCTTTGCGGAATCGAATGTGGTGAGTATATTTAGATCACCAAAGGCGAAGGGTAAGCAGCAGCCGAATATGCTGACGAATGGTATAATGCGTGGCTTTAAAGGAAAATGGGGTTCGAGTGCTAATGATGAGAAGGCAGGTGTATTACAGGCTCTTTCTCGTCTTTCCTACATAGACTTTATAAGTCATTGCAGACGTGTTGTCTTAGAATTCGATACGGGGATGAAGCTCACTGGACCGAGACATTTACATACAAGTCAATATGGCTACTTCTGCACAAATGAGACTCCTGGTGGTTCATCTATTGGTATTGCTAAGAATCTGAGTGTGTTAGCTACGATAAGCACTGGGACACCGACCAAGGAATTTATGGAGTGGCTTCTGAAACGAAACTTTTTAATTGCGGTAGAAGATGCAACAGGAGCTCTGAGAGCAATGTGCGTTCCTGTCTTCTTAAATAATGGTCTAATTGGTTACACTCTTGAGGCTACTGAGCTAACAAAGATGATTCAGCTCTTCAAGTGGACTGGGTGCCTCTCAGCTTCAGTAGGAATTGCATTTTTTATCAGTAATCGTCGTATTCTGATTAATTTTGACGAGGGTCGTCCAGGACGTCCTCTGCTACATATGATGCCTTGGAAGGCTGGTCAGTATCCTAAGCGTAAGTTGGCTGAAGCAGGATCCACATGGCGTGATATGGTTATGGGATTTTTACCTCAGACAAAGCATCATGGACTTTCCTGGGTAGGATTTGTTGACCCCCTGATAGATCGCGAGGGACTTTCTATCAAAGAATATATTGAGTATTTAACGCCTTATTCGGGTCTCATCGAATATGTGGATCCGTATGAGCACAATGAGGCCTTTATTGTTAATTTCATGGAACAGGCTACTGATGAGACAACCCACGTGGAAGTGCACCCTTCCACCATTATGAGTGCTATTACCACACTAATTCCTTTCTCTCATCACAATCAGTCTGTGCGTAATCAGTTAGGAGATTCCCAGTCAAAACAGGGACTCTCAGTCTATGCATCGAATGCTCATATGCGCTATGATAATCAGGCGTCTATCTTAACCAATGGCTCACCTCCCCTAGTGCGCACCTTATATTATGATTATCTGGGTCAAGGTAGACTACCCTATGGAACAAATATAATTCTGGCAATGGGAATGTTTGCGGGATATAATCAGGAGGACGGTATTGTCATTAACCATGATGCCTTGCAGCGTGGTCTATTTAATTCAGTGCATTATCGTTCTTACACCGTATTCGAGGAGGATGATGAGAAGGCTAAGACTCGCACGCGTATTGCAAATCCCAAGTCGGTTCCTGGTTGGACTGATCTGAGGCCAGGAATGGATTACTCTAAATTAGATGAGCGTGGAATCGTGCGGGTTGGTGAATATGTCGATGAAAATACAGTTATTGTTGGCCGCACAATGGAACTCCCTGGAGGAAAGATTGGAGATTCATCTGAGTCTGCACAGGTATGGACCCATGGGCGTGTAGAATCAGTAGTTGTTCTAGTCAATAACAAGGGTCTGAGAACGGTGAAGATTCGTTGCGTAGAATACAGGGTGCCAGAGCTGGGTGATAAGTTCTCTAATCGCCACGGACAGAAGGGCACAATAGGAATGGTAGTGCGTTCTCATGATTTACCACGCACGATTCATGGAGTCGTGCCAGATATGATTATGAATACTCACGCTATTCCCAGCAGAATGACGATTGGTCACGTCATTGAAATGGTCATGGGTAAGATTGCTGCAAATATAGGAGCAGTCGCAGATGGCACTGCCTTCACGGATGATGGTCGTTTGACCAAGCAGATGAATGCAGCCTTAGAGCAGCTCGGATTTGAGAAATTCGGAAATGAAATCTTATATGATGGAACCTCGGGCAAACAATTGCTCACTGACATGTTTATTGGCCCTATTTTTTCCATGCGTCTGAAGCACATGGTGGAGGATAAGTGGAATGCTCGTGGCAAGGGTCGCAGAGAGCAGCGCACCCACCAGCCTACAGGAGGTCGTGGGGCTCAGGGTGGTCTGAGAATCGGTGAGATGGAACGCGATGCAATTGTAGGCCACGGAATCAGTGCCTTTGTCAATGAATCCTATATGTTACGTTCAGATGGAACAAGTTTCCGTATTTGCAAGGGGTGCGGAACAATACCCATTGAGAATCCTAAGACAGGTCTCTTTGTCTGTCCTCTGTGCACAGGCCCTGTCTCATATATTGGCTCAGGTCCGAATGATCTTGAGCTCATTCCTCCCATCAGAAAGACCATGGTTGCCCCAGTGGTTATTGAGATGCCCTATGCATTCAAGCTTCTATGCCAGGAGCTTGAGACCTATATGAATATCGGAATGCGCATTATGACGGAGAAGGATTTACTGAAGCTTGATGGGATTAATAAGGATGATTTGCCTCCTCCAACTGAGGAGGAGAAAATGCGAGTGGTCACAAGCCTACCGGTTCGTGCCTTACCCGAATCAGTGGTTCCAGAGTTCAGAGAAATCGTGGAGGGTCCAACAGAAGCTAGTCCAGAGCTCTTAATGAAGCTTGGTGCAATTGCACCGACGCCACGTGTCTCGAGTTCAGAGGATATAGTGCTGGATGGCACAGGAGTCCAGGGGGCCATTCAGACTGCAGCAAATGTTGCGGCTTCTTCTGTCAACCCGCCAGGTATTGTTCCAGGAACAATGATTCAGACAAGTCAGGGACCAATGTTTCAGCCTAATCCTACGACAGTCACAGTTGTTCCACCGGCTAGATCTATTCAGGTAGTAGGTCAACCAGAAGACTTAGTGGCGGATGAAGAATTAGGAGCTGAACAGGCAGGAGAGAGAATTCCACAAGTCTTACCCCTGGCTCAACAGCAGCCTTTAGCGCAGGCTCAGGGCCAACCTATAGGACAGCCACCGGTTCAGCAAGGAGGATATATGTCACCTATGATGCAAATGGCGCCTATGGGTCAGATGATGCAAATGCCACCTATGGCACCTATGGCACCTATGATGCAGATGGGTAGCGGACAACAGTATAACATGTCTGCTTTCCCTGCAGTCTATGCAGCATCTCAACCTCAACCTGCTCAGCTCTTCAGCTCAGGCGTCCCTGGAGCTCCTCCAACAATTGCAGTAGATACTGGTGCAATGCAGATGGGTGGATTCTTAATGCCTTCTATGCAAGCTGGGTCTGCACCAAGACCAATGCGTAGTAATGGAACGCAGAAGAAGCGAGTTGGATTTGGAGGGGGGGAGCAACAAGGACAGCCGCAGCAAGATGCAAGCGTAAGAATCAATGTAATTAAGGGATTATGAATAAAATCTACCTAAAAATTTGATTACTATGTGATTAGATAGTAACGCATGGCACAGTTTGTAGAGAAAGTTTTCCGATCACGTCAGACACTTCTTAGCGTCTTACATGATCGTGGGTATGATGTGGTAGGTGCATCCAAGTATGGCCCAGAGGAGATTCGCGAGGGCCTGGCAGTAAATTCAAGCGGGAGGGCGCTGGAATTTACGGTAAAGGCGCGTGATGGAATGACGGTTCCTACTCCAAACGTGCGTGTCTATATCTTTGTTCAGAGAATTAAACAGAAGCTTCCAGGTTTCTTATCATCTCTTGAGACACCGATTGGTGTTGCACCAGAGGCAAGTTCTAGGAAACCAGAAGCATTAGGGTCTCCGGTGGATCCTGCTCAGACAAGTGTGATTTGCCTTATTAATGAGCCTACTGTGTCTGTATTCCACCAGGCTTCTATTAATCAGTGGGTGACACGTAATCTCAGACTATCCTTCTTCTTCATGGATAGCTTTCAGATGAATCCTTTGGATCATTTCCTGGTGCCTCCCCACGAAATTGTTCCAAAGGAGCAGCATGAGCCTCTAATGAAGAGCATGTATATCAATCAAAAGGCACAATTTCCATTTATTCGGTATCATGAAGATCCTATTACTCGTGTTATTGGTGCTATTCCCGGTGATATTATTAAGATTACACGGCCAAGTCCTTCAGCAGGAGAATATGTAGTCTATAGAGTGTGTACTCCTTAGATAGAAGGCTATGCATCATGCAAATTTTTTAGATATACAGACACAATATGAAAATCTAGTAACCTTTGATATGGATGCATCATTTAGTTCTTTAGAAGATGCATTAAATACTTATACAAATGATTCATCTCCAGAGAATGAGGCCGCATTACAAAATGCATTTAATACTATAAGTGTTCAGTATACAAATATTACAAAGATAAATCGTATATTACAAGAGTATATTGCACATTCATCTAAACATATTGTTGAAACGCCGACTAATAAAGAGCGTTACATGAATAAGGTTCGCCCTGAAGAATCCGTCTTAGCTAGAGAATCTACATTTGGATTATTACCAGAATTACGAATAAGAAGCCTTCCATATTTGTTGGCGATAAGTGTATTTATGGCATCTTTAACTATTTTTCTAATCTTTCAGACTATTGGATTTACTGGTCAAGTGAATCTTCCTCCTAGTATAACTGCATGGTTTACATCTCCGGCTTCTCCAGTGCCATATTATAATAATCCAATGGTTCTTGGTGGAGTAATTATACTTATTGTTGTAGTATTGATTATCTTTATCACATTGTATTTTAAATCCAAGAATACAAATAACAACTAAATAGTAGAATGCCCGTATGTTCAAATAATAAGGAAACGGACGCCCAAATTACATCTACACTTAATACTACATATCCAGGCCCATCATGTTTACCGAATAATGGCCAAGGGTGGTCTGGAAACGATATTGATATTACAACTGGAATTGTTTCAAGCTCTGCAACCACAACCCTTGATGCGCAGATTGCTAGCCTAGTTTCTAGGACTGCCGCTGCTCCAGGTCCAGATGTATCAGATAGCAATACCACCTTATCTCAGACAAATTTAAATTCTGCTAAAAATTTTTCAACAAATGCTGCAAGATTACGCACTAACATAGATGCTGAATATTGCTATTATTATGTTCGTTATAGGAAATCGTTAACCCTATTATTAACTGCGGCAGTTGATCCAGCAACAGATACTACTAGCGGTTCATATGTTACACTAAAAACGAATACTGAAAATATTAATAGAAAACTAAATCAAATTATTCAACTGTTACAATCGCTTGTTAATAATCGTTTAAGCACATTAAATACATACTATGGATCAGGCGGTGTCAATAAGGTAAATGATGAGTTAAATATGGTTAGAGATAAGTTACAGAAGGATGCTGAAAACCTAACCAACTCGCAAATGGAGACCAATGTGAAAACTGCAATGATGGATTATACCATCGAGAAAAATAATGCATCCCGGAATATGCTGGCAATATATGGTTTCTTAAATATAGTTGCAGTAGGTATGCTGTATTACATGTATCGTAGTGTAAAATAATATAGTATAGTATAAATAATAAATAAAAGTTAAGAATATATCTTAAATTCTATTTATTAGTGTAGATGAAAGAGCCATTTGTAACATTAGATAATCTTATACCTCAGACTAAAATTCTCGGTGACATGGAACTTCAGGCGTATCTTGCTAATTTAAGTGAATCGCAAAAACAGGATCTGATCAATCGAAATATTAATTCTACAATGAAGGCTGTTCAGGATAGCAAGGAATCGAGATATTCCGATTTACTTGATCAAGCAACTGGTGCAGATAATAATATTACATCCGCGGCGTATTATCTTACACGAACACGGGATTTAACGGATCTAGCTACGGCAGTTGATAATATGACAATGTCTCAATATTCTGCATCTCTTATAAATAAGGGCCTTAGTAAAAGGCAGACTGAAATTAATGAGTGGTCTAATTCAAACAAGTTAGATACCTTATATTTTTTCCAGATATTATTTATCAGTTTAACACTTGTTGGAATATTTTGTTTCATGTTACTTCATAATATAATTAATAACAATATATTTACGATTGTATGCTATTTTGTTGGATTTATTGCCCTTGCAGTCTTATTATTAAGATGGCGTTATACAAGAGTTTCTCGCGATTCACGTTACTGGAGTAAGGCTCGTTTCGCAGTGGAAACGGATATGAAATTAGGAAATGGACCCAGGGCTACTGAATCTAGTCCACAAAAATTTCCAGACAAGACATGTAAGACTTCGTTAGTTAGCTCTTCCGGTACTAGTAGCAATAGTAGCTCTTCCGGTTCTCGCAACAATAATCTTTTACCGTTTTTGCAACAGTAGCCTTTTACCCTTTCTAATATAGAAATGGGGGATCATCTATCACCTTTAATACAGGGATTTACTAATCCTACCATGAGTTCCTTATATGATATGTTAAAGACAAGCTCATCAGATGTTTCAACTAATATAACTTTTGTTAAAAATTTATTAGAACAGCAGCACGATTTAGCTGATTCATTAATGGCCTCTACTAAAAAATTAGTGCCAGTTTCACAGAAAAATATTACAAGTGAAGATGCATATGATGCAGCATTTGAAACAGATACTGCTGCGGCCTTACCAAGTGGATCTAGCACCTTGCAGGGATTTACATTATTCTTTTTTATACTTTCCTTTTTATCTTTAGCAATTGTTGCTAGTATAAATGTAAATGCGATTTCGGGCAATACTTCCTATGCTATAGTTACATTTATTTCCTTTCTAATTCTGTTTATTGTGTCTATTGCCCTTATTACTCGATTTGGCTAGCCTCTGCACGCTCATTGTCATGAGAAGTAACTTCCTCCTCTGTATTGAAGACAAAGAGGCCAGGATAGTTCTTCCCCTGTTTGGGTTGACCTTGATAGTATTCTTCATTGAATCTCTTTAGAAATTCAACTTGAGAAAGCTTCTTCCCTGAACCACCCACGGCCTCGTGCCAGTATCTGTAAGACTTCCACACATCAGAGACACTTGCATCTGCATCACTCGTGGGATCAATACGACATCTCTCCTGACAGAACTTGTTCAGAGAGTCGAAGGTGTCGCGGTATTTCCTGGACTCACTCATCACAATCTCGGGCGCAGGCTCCAGCGTGCCATTGTCAGATACTGCATACTGCGTCAGATAAATGTGCACCAGCCTGCTAAAGAAGGGGATACGCCACTTCTTCAGCTTTGCATTGAGATTCATATCCTTCAGAAACACATTGGGTTGACCAATCTCCTTGTCTCCAGGATTCACGAACTTGCTCTCAAAAGGAATGAGGCGAATACGACGCCAGGTGCCACGATCCATGGAATTGATGGTAGGTAGAGTATTACACATCATAAAGAGCTTGCCGGCAATCTTGAAGCGCTCCTGGTCCTGAAAGAGGCCACGAGCCTCTACTGCATCTTCACCACTAAATTGCTTCATGCGTGAGGTATTCAGAGGCTCGCGATCATCAGGCTCCTGCATATAGATGAAGCGCTTATTCTTGATACTCATGATATCTGGATTGGCTGCACCAGACTCGGGGCGCTTTCTCGTCAGCGCAGTAGATTGCAGAGATGACTGGTAGTCACCGAGGGTCATAATCATCAGCTCCACCAGCTTGGACTTACCATTGCCACCCACACCCTGGAAGGTATAGTAGCACTGCTCTCTGTTCTTTCCCTCGAGGCAGGATGCGAGGAGCTTGAGAACCCATGCCTTCAGCTCAGGCCTGGGAAACAGCTTTGAGAAGAACTCATCAATCTCGACTTGTTCAGGGTCACTGGGATCGTATTCAAGATAGGGAATCGGACTGTATTCTGGCATGTCATTGCCGACCTGGAATGTAATGTAGTCCTCAGGCACGCCGTCCTGAAAGAAGTTATAGGGATCACCCTTCTCCTTATCCATAGGCATCATTTCGCCAGGTCTTGCTGGATTGGGCTTGATTGCATCCAGATGAAGAACACCATTTGCACAACCAATACGGAATGGACTAGTATTCAGAGTCTGCTCAAAGCCCTCCTCATAGAAGAGACCGACGCACTCCTTCATGACGGCGTCCTTGAATCCGCAATTATGTAGCTTGCCCTCAAGATCTGCGAGCTCAGCGAACTTGCGATCACGAACATCTGCCCTCTGAAGATCCTGCTTCTTCGTAATGAGATCAATAGATATCTCAGTATCGCGAATCTGATTCTCAATATCACGTGCATCGTCAATGCGATTCGCATCCCTGAGCGCATTCTTCTTCTCCACAAAGGTCTTGAGCACCTGATTGAGTGCCTCCAGACTCTTGTTGTTGGATGCAATAGACTCCATACGAGTGTATTCGGGACTGTTCTTGAACCGCTGTCTGGCCTGAGCAATCATATCAGTGACCTCCAGAGTTTGTCCGCCACCACTAATCTTGTTTCTGAGAGCAATTCCCTGATTAATCTTCTTCCATCGATGGTGATCAGAAAGAAACTCGAACCACTCGGTGCTCCTTGAGCTGATGGATGCCGCATAGTTGTCCTGGAACATCCGCTTCATCAGACGGGCAACGTGATTGTGGGTAGGGGATGTGTAGTGCAGGATGTAATTGACAATGTCGCGCTCAATAATCTCCTTGAATGCAATAGGATTATCTAGTTGGGCCCAGTGTCTTAGACTGCGGATCGTCAGACGACGGCCATTGCCCTCAGCACGCATAGATGTGTCCCACTTGCGCTTCAGCTTAACCAGATCATTGCCAGCAGATTTTGGTGACTTTGCGCTGAACTCCATCCAGAGATTGAACATATCGGCACTCTGTGAGATTGAGTGCAGACAGAGACCTACGCGGAGCCAGGACTCATAGTCGTCGGCACGTCTAGCATTCAGACACTCTCGGACAAACTGCTTAACCAGATCAACCTCCTCGTAATTGGTATCCACCTGGACATCCTCGAAGGCCTCATTTACTAGAGGATTCTTCTCAATTCGCTGAACTTGCTCCTCGGTTAAATCGTCAATGGGAAGAACAGGTGCTTGTGTTGTCACATGTCCTCCACTAGATGCAACTAGTTTATCATACATTGGCTTCGCGTCAGCCTTCACATCATTATAATCAGAATCAAGCTTATACCGCACACTCAGAAGCTCAAGCAGCTCCCTATTATCATAGTTGAACGGCTCAATTACGGACCAGCTTTTGGAAGCTGGCGTATAGTCTAGAACATAACTCAGGGTGTAGGCAGGGATATCGGGCTTAGATTCACCATAGAGAAACCATCCCTGCTTTCTGGTGCAAGAAGCATCGTAGATGCCTTCTGATTCATTGATGAATGAGGTTCCCTTGAATGTCTCCTTAATGGCGTCTTGGCCCAGCATCCAGTTTCTGAGAGCACCTTGTTTCTCAAAGGAAAGGATAATATCAGGGCAGACAATGTGGATACCATCCTTGATTTCACCCGACTTCTTATCAACGTATGCTTGGGGTCTCTGAGAAACAAAGTATCTGAGCTCCTCGTAAGGATTGAGATCAAAGAATGTTCCAAGGCCCTCGGTCAGCTTCTCAGTGAAGGCCTTAATGTGAGATTGCTCGAATGGATGAGCAAGAGAACGATCCTTGCGATACCGAAAGTCCAAGTCAATGACGAGAGGCTTGGGTCCATTGGGATTTGGTTGTTCAACCAAATTCAGAGGACGTCCCCTTTCCTCAAAGAGGTGCTTATTCATTAGGTCAAGAAATTGCTCATAGTTTTCATCTGGAATAAGATATTTGCCTGCAGCTTCACCCATGCCGGTGACTGAGGCTGGTCGCCTATCCCCTGAGGGAAGGCGATGATTTTCTAAGAATGCCTTCAGAGTAATTGGAGAAGCCATGTGTGCTGGTGTATACTGAACTCAGCTAAGCAATTTTTTGGCCAAAATACGCGCTTCAAAAATTGAACTATTTTAGTCTAAGAATGTAGAGCACGATGAAGTTTTGCCCGACGTGTAAGTATTACTTATATCTGCGACCGGGTCAGACGGATGATTTAACGCGACTTTGTGTAAATTGTGGGTATACGGAGGTTGAGACAAAGGGTGGTCTAATTTCTGAGACAATGGTTCAGCAGAAGTCATCTGAGGCATTTAAAATTATGATTAATGAATTTACACGCCAGGACAATACTCTTCCGCATATTAAGATGGTTCCATGCCCGAAGCCAACGTGCACAACTAATACTGAGTCAGTTGAGCGCGATGTAATTTATATGACCTATGATGCAGCAGGTAAGAAAAACCTGTATATTTGCAATGTGTGTGGTGAGCAATGGAAATCTAGGAGCTAAAGCTCCTAGATCACACATCGCCTTTGGCGAGGAAGTCTCGTAGCTAAAGCTACGAGACCAGACTTTGGCTACGCCAAAGAAATCCAGAAGCTAAAGCTTCTGTATAAGGGCGACCTTTGGTCGCAAGTCTCGTAGCTAAAGCTTCTAGATAACACTTTGGCTACGCCAAAGAAATCCAGAAGCTAAAGCTACGCCGAATCCTCAAGCGGTTCAAATCGTGTATCAACTTCTGCGTCTAAATTTCCCCCAAGCATAACAGGTAAACTTAGCCACTCAATCCCTGGAATATTTACAAATTGCTTTGCATGAAAGAGACGAAATGGGTTCATCTTTTTTTCCATGAGAATGGCAAAAAAGACATCTGTCTCTTTACCAGCAAACCATCCACGTAATGCAAATTCCTTGAGCATTTCCTTATATGCTTCACCAAATTCTTGCCATGCATTAAGATCTCCGACAATACATCCCGAACCAAGTGTAATTTCAGGAAAAGGATATTTGACTGGTTTATCTTCATTCCAGTCGTCAATATACGCTTGTGGAATTTTATCGACTTCTAAAAATGTCATTCGCCCAGATATACATAAGCGCTCTATATCGTGTGGAAAGCTCATGTAATATGGTTGTAATTTACTAAACCTCTGGATTCCTGCATCACACCAACAGAACCATTTACTCTTGAACCGATTTTGATTTATAGCTATTCTCACTAATTCTTGCTTAAGACTCCATACTGCATATAATTCGCTAGATCCAAAATGTTCTTTATCCAGTGCTTCTTGTTTTTCCCAAAATGAAATCATAGATGGGCAAGTCATAGCAAAAGAATTAAGAGATCTGACAATCACATGAGTTCTATCTAGGACATGGCGTCTCCATTGATAAAGTTCTAATGCAAATGTTTCTGTTGTAAATATGATAAGATAACATGGAATTTTGCAGAGATTTTGTAACCATGTCTTATAAGCCCCAATTGAATATTTAGAGTTTTTTATAGGGTAAAATGCAGAAATAATGGTTGTTTCGCTGCTCATCTATTATACTGTTCTTTTTCAATAGTGTATAATATCCGGATTGAATATTAATTTCTAAGAGAAAGGTATAGGAAATGTCAGCATCGATGGGTTCGTTAAGGCCGTTTGTAACGGTAAACCGTTCAGCTCAACTGTATAATACGGTGACCTACCCTTCCGGTGGAAATGTCGGGTCGGCAAACAATTCTACATTTGTGGGCACATGGACTTCTGGAACAACTGTTATAAATGCTGCATATGTTATCAGTGGGCAAATTCTTCCTGGAATGTCTATTTCAGGAATTGGGCTTGCCGCTGGAACTTACATTGTTGGCCCATTATCTCAGAATGGAACTGGTGTAGGTGGCATTGGACAGTATGTCATTAGCGTTGCAACAACTGCTGCAAGTAGTGCTGTAACTGTCACAAGTGGAATGTATAATGCACCTGGTAGTGTAGTATCTGCAACTAGCTTCCCTCAGAATTACCCCCAGGGCCCCGGTGGCATTGTTGGCCCAATTCCTGGTTTCAACTGCGTAAATATCATGGATATCCGTGATTATTACAATCTTCCCTATCCTCCTGCAACTCCTCTTGCCTCCCCTCCCATTATTGCCGTTGTTTCCTTTGGTGGTGGTATCTATGGCCAGCCTGTGACAACCGGTCAGTATGCAGGCTTCTGGAGATGCAGCGATATCTCTGGAAATAATGGGTCGCCTATCCAGATCTTAGTTGCACCAATCAATGGTGCCATTAACGCCCCTAACGCGGATGACGGTGGTGCAACTCTAGAGAACACGGTCGACGTTGCAACAGTTAATGCATTCTACGGAATGATTGACCCCCGCCGTGATGCTCCAATTTACACTCCCCCAATCATTATTCTCTATATTGCCCCAAGCAGCGATATTTCTGAGATGTATCGCACATTTTACACGGTTCTGAAGAATCCTGTAGTGTGCAATGGAAAGTCTTACCTGCCCTCAGTTGTAACATGCTCTTGGGGTGCACCTGAGATTGCCTGGTCCCAGAAGATGGCATTTCCCCCGAATCCATCTATCCCTGTCGACAATGACCCTAACCCTGCAGGAATTGCCGAGCTAAATGAGATTAATGACCTATTTGCTGAGGCAACTAAGAACGGCATTAATATCTGCTGCGCAACTGGAGATATTCCTCTGACCACAGTGAATGCTTCTGTAAGCCAGTATAATTATGCCCAGGCACTTCTCTTACAGGGCGCAGGTGGCCCTGGATATCCCAATGGACAGACTGCTCAACCCCAGCCATCGGTGTTTCCCTTAACAGCTGCCGAGCGTGCATCTCTCCCAGCTCCACAGGTTCTATTCCCTGCATCTTCTCCATATGTGACGAGTGTAGGTGGATCTGCTGTGTATTTCCCTACCATAAACACTGGCTCTTATGCAAATGCAGCAGAATTCGCCTGGGCTCGCGGCAATGGTGGTATCTCAACAGTATTCTCTATCCCTGATTACCAACAGAATCAACCTGGTGCCGCAGCAACATCTGCTGCCCAGTTCTTAGCATCTTCTCTAAATACGTCTAACCTTGCCCAGGCTGCCCTTGGAACCCCATCTCCAAATGGTGGCGGTATCTTTCCTGATGCAGTTTCTGGAGGAATCACTGCTCCTAATACAGCGGTGACTCTGGCAACAAAGGCTAAGGAAGATGCCTATGAGAGCACACTGGTTGCATTTAATGCTGCACAGGATGCTCTTCAGGCTGCTCAGGCCAGTGCAATGGATGATGCTCTAACCAATTCTCTAATTCAGACGGTTAAGGAAGCATCTACTGCCCTTGCTACTGCAAAGGCGAGTAAGGAGCTTGCAAATGATGCACTAGAAAAGGCTCAGGACCTTGTTATTAAGACACAGACCGTATCTAGTCTCCTTGTAAACGCAGGAACTGTATTTGGTGCTGCCGCCGCTGTTTCTGGTGCAAATTATCAGCAGGGTGCCGCATATACTACACAGAAGGCAGTGTTAGATGCACAGGTGGCTGCACAGCAAGCTGCATACAATCAGCTGATTGCACCTAATACCGCAAATTCTATTGCCTTACAGCAGGCAAATGAGGCGTTACAGGCTGCCCAGGCTGCTGCTGCCGCTACTGCCCTTGCTGCAGTAACTCTACCAGCTGCAGTTGAGCCTACCACTGGTGTAGCCGTGAAGGCCCTTGATCAGGCAGCCGCTGCAATTGTTGCACCTTCTCTTTCTACACACCCCTACCTCATGTTTACACCCGTTGATTCTACTTTAGTGCCTAAATCTAATTTAGCCTATGATTCTGCCGAGAAAATAGCTGGATATATTCCATATGATTCCGCTGCTTCATCTGCTCCCTCTTATTTACTGGCAAATCTTGGCACAGGATACCTTGCACCAGGATCAATTGGCCCTAATGGGGTTGCAATTTTATCTCCCAGAGGCTTAATGGACGATGCAGTTACAAAGTCTGATAATCTGATTGATGAGCTAGTAAATTCCGCAATCTATTATGATTCTCTTGGAAATGCCGTTACTAAAACCAATGGACCCGTTTCGGCAATCACTGATGACGCAATTGCATCCGCGGTTGGTCAGCTTGAGGCCACTGGACCATATGATAGTCTACTAAGCGACTGGGTAGCTATGAGTCGCACTGGTTCTGATAATGTAATGATGCCTGCTACTGGCACAGTATTATCCGCATCTGACTTTGCAACTAAAGCAGTTACTCTAGCTAAGGCTGGTGCCGCTTTAATTAGTGCATATCAGTCAGGCGAGGTTGATTCTACTTCTCCTGCAGGCCATGGCTTATCTTGTGGTATTGCTTCTGCCGCTGCATCTGCTCTTGCGGCTGTGTTCCCTGTAACACAGGAAGAGCTTACAGCCGATATTGAGGCGAACCCATTTGGTATTACAACGGATATTTATGACAATGATGTTGCGAGTGGTGCATACACTGGCATTACCCCACCTCTAGTTAACCTGCGTAATATCTATGCCAATACCACCTTAATGACACGCCGCACAAGTACAGCAGTAAAGGCCGCCAAGGATTCTAGAGAAGCATTCCTCACATGGCACGCTGCCAATGAGAATGTAACTCATCTGAATACGGAGGCTACTGCTCTATACAACTCTGTCCCCGCTCCATCTACACGCGCCGTGCGCGAAATGGATGCAAAGGTTCTAGATGCCAAGACAAAGCTATCTTCTGCAACCTATGCTCTAGCTGTTGCTGAGAACTACGCAGTTACAACTGCTAGGTTAGCACAGCAATCTGCTTCTTCTACCTCAGTCTTCATGGGTAATACTATTGCAACAACCTTTGATCAGCTTGGTAACTTACAATCAGTAGGCTCAACCGACCCAGCAGCCACACAGGGATCAAATAATGCTAATTGCCCCCTATTAGCCTATTTTGGTGCTTCTGGAACGCAGTCAGGCAATGCTCTAAGGGCTGCTCAGGCTCTAGCTCAGGCATCTGCAAATGATAACTACGTGACTACTACTGTAAATACAATTGGCACCCACAGCATAAATGGCGTAGATGGATCAAGTAACGCTACATTTAGTTTAACTGGCACTAAGCTCCTAGTTCAGGATGCTCAGTATGCCGCAGCAGGAGCATCTGCTCAGGTTGCAAATGTGGCCTTTGCGGATGCTACTGAGTCCATGGCTCGTTTCACTGACTGGCACAATGTGTGTGTAGCCGCTAATTCTGCAAATTCTGCCAGTGCATCTGTATACACGGCTCTTCAGGATGCCTCTGGAAGTAGTGCTTCTACCAGATCTAATTTACTAGCTGCAGTCGATGCTATCACTGCAACTGTAACAAAGCTGATTGCTGCCACAACTCCTTACAATCAGCAGGCCACCACATCTGCAACCCTTGCCACAAACAACGTAGTGGCCCTGGCTGCCAAGCTTGAGAATGCTAAGAATGTCTGCGTTGCTGCTCAGACTGCAATCCAGCTTGCTGCTTCTACATACGATGCATCTGGTTCTAATATTGCAGGTGCAAACAATGGACAGGGTGGTTCTATTTTCACTGTGAACATGGCTTATGCCAAGGTAACAGCTGATGCTGCACAGGCTGCCTGCACTGCCGCCGCGATTCTTGCTAGGGAGGAGGCTGTCCTGGCTGCTCGCAGGGCCAACTACTCTGCTCTTGCTCTTAAGAAGCTTGTAGGAGATAGTGTTGTAGGTGAGGCTATTGCAGGATTTCTTGATGCCAGTGGCAACCTGGTATCTCAGACTGGCTATGGTGAGCAGGATCCTTCTTCAAATACCTACGCATTTGGATTACGCAAGAGTTCTGAATTCAATAATTCCGTGGCGGCTGATGGCACGAATGGTTACAAGCCTCCTGCAGTTACAGCACAGACTATTCTATACCAGGGTGTTGGTGGCCTAAATCTGGATGAATCATACCTTGATTCTTCCATGAACACTCAGCCCTCTATCATAACAAATCTTACATACACTACCTCAGAATATTCTAACGTGTATAGTGCAACTTCTGGCCTAGTAACTGCCGCTCAGGCTGCACTAGATGCCCTGGATAGCGATTCTTCTGGCAATTCGACATCTGTGACTGAATTAGAATTATCCTACCCTAATGTGAATGCTGTAAATGCTCTAAATTCTACCCTTGGAGAGACGGGCGGTCTAGGGCTGGTAGCAGTTCAGGAATGCTTATTAGCGGCATATGAGGCCCAGCAGTGGGTGGTTGCTTCTGCAAATGCCACCTTTGTAACCTTCGGCTATTCTCCACAAAATGTGAACCTAGTGACCTTTACTCCCACACTCCTTGGTGTAGTAAACAAGCTAGCATCTGATGCGGATGCCTGCCTTGACACAGTTCTCACTGCTGAGAGTGCTATTCTGTATGCCATGACACTACGTAACACTCGTCTTCTACTCCATGACGTGGATGCTGCTAACTTTGCAGCTGCGTTCAATTCTAATCAGTCTGCCGCCGATACTTACCTGGCACTTACAAATGCTGCAAAGGTGCACAATGCCAATGTACGCATGACGATTCACCAGGGCGATTTAGCCAATGCTCTATCTCCTTCAGCTGCTAATGCTACTACTGCAGCTGCTCAGGCTGCTGCCCTTGGTGGAATGGCCTTCTCTGCTCCAGTGGCCAATTCTAACCTACCTTCTACAAACGCCCTTAAGAACGCAAACTTTCCTAATAACTTTGCTAATACAAATGCTAACTTTGCTGCAGGCGGCTGGGGCTCTGCTAGCATGCCTACAATTGGATTTGGTGCAGCTGGACAAACTACCAACTCTCTAAATCCCAATGTTGGTCCATTCAATGGCACTGCCACTGGCGCTGCTCCATTCCCTGCATTTAACGCATCTTCTTCCAGTCGTGCTCCTGCCCCAGCTGCCCAGGTTCTTCAATATTCTTCTCAACTTCTGAACTGGCAGCTTTCTAATGCGGCCCTTGCCACATCCAAGTCTGCAGCAGCCGCCGCTGAGTCTATTACAGAGTTCAATAACCTCATGGTTCAAGTGTCAACTGTAACACCTTCATTGGTAGACGCTGCTACTTCTGCAAGCAATCTAACTCTGGCAGCAGCCCAGGCTGCTAATTATGCTACATCCATGCAAACCCAGGGACAAATCTACCCTAACCAGGTGTCTCTAAATACTACTGCAAATCTACTGGTTCAGGAGTATGAAGCCGTGCTAGCAGCAGCCCAATCTGCCAAGGCAAATCTTCAGGCAACCTCCCCCATGGATGCTCGTTATCTTTCCAGGAAAAACATGGTAGACCTATGGAATATTGCAGTGGAAGCTGCTGCTGCGGTGGTAGATGCCTCTGATGGCAGCCCCACAAACTACCCTGCAGGCACAGATCCAAGAAATATACTCCCAGCAAGCCTTGGCACTGTAAGTATAATGGGCACTACCAATGGTAACACTTGGACAGGAACCCTACTGCCTGGAAATACTGCACCGTATTATAATGTAGTTGTAGCAGGTATCGAACTTGGTACAATGGAGAAGGTTGCGTATGGTCCATCTGACTCTACCTCTACTCTGCAGCCATCTCTACTGGCTCAGCTAAATGCTGCTGTAATAAATGCATATAACGCAACAACTGGTGCACCTAGCTCTGATGCTTCTGGCAATTACAGATACATACAATTCCTAAATGGAACAAATGTTGTATCTAACTTTCCAGAAGATGTGAATGATACCGAACAAGCATATAATAACGCAGTTGCCGCTCTGACTGCAAATGTAGCAGTGGCGAATGCCAGTATTGCCGCAGTGCAGGTAGCAGCACTGCGAATTCGTGCAGCCTATGAGGCAGCAACTGCAGTAGTTGCTGGTCCTCCAGCCCTACCTGCTAGTTTACCACCCAGAGTATCTTCTGCCCTACCAGGTCTAGCAACCACGACTGGGTTAACTCAAGCAGAAGTTGCTGCTAATGTAGCAATGGCATACTGGAATTCTGCTAATCAATTTGTAACATATATGTTAGCAGATCCAAATGGAAATCTTACATTTCCAAATCTCACCCTAGCAAATATCTTCCAATTAATGGGAATGGTAGGGTTGAATTTTACAAATGCAGTGCCTGTAGATACAACTTCTAGTGCATTAAGCTTTGCAAACGCGGCTAATGTGAAGCATGCTGCTATGATTAATGATTGGTCTCTTGGCTTAGCTGCCACATGGGGTGTAGATGCCTCTGGCAATCCTGCATATGGTCCTACAAGCGGTGAAAGTATTTCATCTGCTCTAGGTGCGTATGCAGTGGCATTAGCAACTGCTTCATCTGGTGCAGGTTCATATGCTGGTTCTGATTTTCTGTCTAATGCAGGCATTGCCTCAGGATACATAACAAGCCCCTCTGGAACCAACCTAGCATCAACCCCCACAGGCTGGGGCGCATATTTCTGGACCAAGGCAGTTTCTGAGCCAAATACCCAGCTTTCAGGTATTGCTCTTCAGGCTGCAACCGAGGCCTGGAATGCAGTTCAAACCCTATTAAATACTAAGATAATCAATCCATCTCAACTAGATTTTAATTCTGCAAATGCGAATAAGGCTAAGGCACGCGCGGCCTACTCAGTGAAGATTGCCCTACAGTCCGCCGCCCGTGCATCTGCATCTGGTCAGACTTCTGCTGCTGCCACCAATGCTCTTGCTACTGCAACAAATAGCTATGAGGACATCGCTGCATTCGCAGCATCTGAAGCAGCATATGCTTCTACTGCCAATCTGAACATGTATCGCTGCGTGCCAGATATTGCGATGCACGCCAACGCAGATGATTTACCTGTGATCTTCAAGCTAAATGGCTCTGCAGTGTATGTTGGTGGAACTTCTATTGCAGCTGCCATGTTTGCTGGATTCCTAGGTGTTGTTCAGTCTCACAACCCCATCAATTATTTCGTGAACCCTCTTCTCTATGACAACTACACCTTCCCAAGCCCTCTATTCAATGATATCTCTGGCTCAAGCCAGGTATGGTATACTGGATCAGTTGGTGGACCCACTGTCCCTCCTCGTATTGCGAATGTGTTACCTGGTCTATCTAACCCTACATCTGGCTTAGGATCTGGTCTATACAATCTGAATGTGGGCCTTGGATCCATTAAGGGTATGAATCTTGCTGCTCTGATGGAGGTTCCCAATTTAGTAACAAAGATTTCTCCATACTCTGGAGATTCTGCTTCTGTAACTGTATACCCTGGAACCTCATCAACGATAACCGTCTACGTTGAGCCTGTAACTGCTTACAACCCCTTCGTGAAGTGGTCTTGCAATAGCTCTAATGCTACGGTATCTCAGACAAATGGACCTGCACTATCTAATAATGGAATGAATGACACTGACCCCTATACCACATACAACCCCTTATTACACGATTCTTCTGGTAATACTCTAGGACCTGACCGAAGCAGAAACGAGTATTCTCTTGGAAGTGTTGGTAGTGCTAAGATTGGAGTGAATCCCTATCACCTTGATGCAAGTGGAAACCCATATCCTTGCGTAGTCTTCTCTGCTACGGTGACCGGTATTACAGCAGTTCCCTCTTCTGCTCCTCTCCCTGTGATTACTGTGTCTAGCACGGATGGCTCTTCTGTCTATGGCTCTTTTAGTGTGGTTGTTCTTCCTGCTATCCAAGTGTCTGGTGTGTCTATTTCTCTCGAAAACAGAATGACAAATCCTGCAAATACTACACTCTTCCTTGGAACAACTCTACAACTTGTAGCCAATGTGACACCACTTAATGCCACAAACCAGCGTGTGTTCTGGTGGTCTTCTAATACTTCCGTGGTGAATGTGGATGCTAGTGGCCTACTGACTTCTCTTGCTTCTGGCCAGGTCACCATCAAGGCAACTTCTCTGAACAACAATATCTCTGCTTCTATTAGCGTGTATGTCCCTACACCAATCACGGGCTTAGATGTTCTACCAAGGTCAATCACACTCAATCCTAATATGTTAGCATACCCACTGAAGAACAGCGGTCTAATTCGTGCAATCGTGCAGCCCGAGAATGCTGATTACAAGCATCTAACCTGGGAAATTATATCTTCCATGCAGAATGAGCCTGCCCCTGCAGGAATTTCTGATGTGATTAGCTTACCTCGTAATGGAACTGTTCTGGCTCGCGACAGCAACGGGGATATCACGGATAATACTCAGGCAACTGTAACTGCTATTTCTAATGGCAGTGCAGTAATCAAGGTGTCTACATATGGCGAGCCTTATGGTGTATACGGAACATACACTGCCATGGTGACGGTGAACGTAGTTACACCTGTGACTGATATTGTCATGACTGAGACTGATATGGTAATTAACCTGAACCCTCAGACTGCACAATATGATAGCAGTCGCAGCCTACCTGAGTCCTACCAGGTGACTGCCACGTTCAAGCCTGCCTACCCTTCTAACATGAACGTATTCTGGTCTTCTAGCAATCCTAAGGTTGCAGTTGTTTCTAATAACTCCAAGCCAGTTCTGAATACCACAGTATCTGACCCCAACTTTGGCCTATGGCAGATTACTGAGACTGTAAGTCCTCTATCTAATGGCACAACTGTCATCAAGGTGACTACCGCGGATGGTCAGAAGACATCTATGACCACGGTTGTTGTCACTACACCTGTGACTGGACTGGCAATGAGTTCTCAGCCCATTGTTCTAAATCCAACTCGCGTGTATAACTTACAGGCATCTGTCCTTCCTGTTACTGCCACAAATAAGTCACTCATCTGGGAGTCTACTAACACGGCAATCGCTACTGTTGATAATAACGGTGTAGTTACCGCAGTAACAAGTGGATCTTGCGGTATCAGTGCTACAACTGTAGACGGTGATTTCACGGCAATTGCTCAGTTAAGTGTGGTAACACCACTGGTTGGTGTGCAGCTACTGGTGAATACTCCTCTACCCATTCGTGTCAACGATGTGGTTCAGATTCTGGTGGTCATGGTTCCCACTATCGCATCCAACCAGCTCTTCACCTGGTCCGTTACGGATGGTGCACAGGGTCCTATTTTCACCACTGGCCCTCCTCAGAATGGCAACATTGTCTTCCTGGATGCAGTCCAGTCTGGCAATGCCGTCTTCACTGTGACGACCGCAGATGGAAACAAGCAGTCCAGCATCAATCTGCAGGTGGTTAACTGGTAATTTAATTTAATGTAATACTCTATACTATACAGTTTAGATATCATATGATACCTAAACAGTGTATGTCTAACATTTTTAGATGCAAATTCCATGGTATTATATGTGGTCAGATAAATATAGATTTTTCAGAGAATTGTTAAGGGATTCAATTAAGGAGACCGAATTTGTAATAAAAGAATTATATATACCACAAGAGAAATTTGATGCAGAATTATATAAGGTTGAAGAGAAACACTTTTGGGAAGGATCGCTAATAAAGGTGGATGCAATTATCAAGTTCCTGAATGAGGCTAAAACTAATTCTGATCCATATATCCTATTTACAGACATTGATTTAATAGTAAAAAAATCACTATATAGCACAGTAAAGGAGTATATAGATAAGAACTATGATATGGTATTTTTAAAGGAAGGTCCGCAATTAAATATAGGATTTATGCTACTTCGTGTCACAGATGAAGTTCTTACATTCTGGCTAATGGTGCGTGAAAAGATGCAGGGAGGAGGCCTTGATCAAGAATGTGTAAATGAATTAATTCAACATTTTCCAGGCACCCATGCTATATTTAATGAACAACTGTTTACATGTAATAGCACATGGGATGGCACAAGTGATTTTGTAATTATGCAATTATTATGTTCATGTTTAGGAAAGGAATTTAACATGGCAGAAAAGATTTTTAATGCGGCGCAACATACCAAGGTAGATTCTTATATGCACCTTGTTTCTGAGGAAATCATACCCTATATTTACAAATTTCAAGAATTGCTGTATCTTTCTCATCAGGAGGCTAAGACTGCGGGGATTTTATAAATTCCTTTCCGGCTAATTTAGTATATGGACTCTTTAGCTAAGGTGCAGGCATTTGTTAGTGAGAATGCTCAGAACATTGGTATTGGCCTTGTTGTGCTAGTTTTACTTCTTGGTGTCGCATGGTTTGTAATGACGCGTAGTCAACCAAAGAGCTCCGTTCTGGAAAATAGTGCAAGGGTAAATGAGGCATCTACTACGCCGCCTACCCAACTACCAACACAGGAACAGCTAGAGGAAATGGCTAGATTACGCGGTGAAGTAGAATCTCAGCAGCAAGTTCAGGGTGCATCTGAGTAAATTTTTATACCCTTTATTATTTTTATTCAACAGATGAACGAAAGCCAGCTGTTGAATTTAAATATTGCACAACATGCCCTTTGTAATACCATAAAATATCAAACAGTCACTGGTGGCCAAGGTGCAACTGGTCGCGATGGCGCAACTGGTGCATCTGGGGCGACTGGTCCACGTGGCATTACTGGTAATACTGGAATCGGTGTAACTGGTGCAACTGGAAGTGCTGGCCCACCTGGTGGTCCAATTGGTGCAACTGGTGCAACTGGCCCCCCTGGAACAGCTGGAACACCTGGTGGCCCAACAGGGCCAACCGGTCCACCTAGTCCTCTTAAATCGGGTGTAATAAAGATTCCATCGAGTGGTATAAATTTTAATTTTTCTACAGCAGTTTCTAGCTTACCAGCAAGTTTTGGAACATTTAATCAAGGAGCATCCGATGGTATAACATTTACAATTACATTAAATGGTACATATAGTCCCTCTAATTTACCATTTTATATTTTAACTGCATATGTTTACAGTGCTAGTGCTGGCTATATTAATTGTCAGAGACAGCTTGGAGTGCAGACAGGTACTGCTGCTGCATATATTACAATGGATCCTGCAGTTACTACAATTACATTTAATTATATAACAAAGAATAATTTTCCGTATACCATAAATGATTCAAGCGGTTATGCATTATATATTTACTTCAATATCATAAATTGATAGACAATTATAATACTATGTGTAAAAGAAGCATATTCTTTGACACATATCATTAGTAGGGATGGCAAGTCCTAATTTAGTTATAGAAGTATTATTTTCAAATGTGTTACCATCACCTGACCCAAATATATATACTGCCACATTTTCGGGAACAAATATAAATGAAATTTCGGTGGGAATGTGGGTAACGAATTCACCATATGGACATGCTTTTCAAATATACTTAATAACACCTGTAACATCTGGAATAGTGAATGTCACATTGGAAGATGTGAATGGATATAATACAGCAAACGACCCTTCCGGTATTGGCGGTGGCCCTGCAAACGACACAAATGGATATGTCTTTAACTTAACATATGCTGGTATTGCTTCCTTAGTAAGAGTAACATCATCGGCAGGCCTTGATTGGGGAACTTCCATATCACAACGTTTTTCTAGTATAACTTCATCATCGCTTCCTCAGGGAAATATTTTAACGCCACCGATATGTTTAGAAATTCTATATACAAATGTTCAAGCAACGGCTGATCCGAATATATATAGTGCAACATTTACAACAAATGGTCAGGGATATAATGGTGGTAATAATTTCTATTATGCAACCGATATTTCTGTTGGAATGTGGACAAGTAATAGTTCTTATGGATTTGCATATCAAATTATAGGAATTGCTAATGTCTCACAGGTATCTGTTGATGTAATGTTACATGATGTCGATGGAATCAATGCTAAAATAGACCCATCTGGGGCTGGAGGTGGGCCTAGTAATTTAGCAAGTGGTTATGTATTTCAGTTAAATAATATAGGAACACCTGTGATAAATGAAATTCTCGAACCGCCAAATATTCAATGGGGAACCGAATTAATTTCCAGGTTTGGTTTTACTGAGGGACCTCCTCGTAGCTTAGGCAATCTTGGTCAAACGGGTACTCAAGGTGCAACTGGCCCTAGGGGTCTGGCAGGAGTTGCAGGTGAAATAGGTCAACGAGGTCAAGATGGCCCTCAAGGTTCAACTGGCCCCTTGGGTCCAACTGGCCAAACTGGTGACTCTGGAACAACTGGTCCATATGGTCCAACGGGTGATTCAGGCCAAACCGGATCGACTGGTATAAGTGGTCATTCAGGATCAACTGGTGCTCCTGGAACAACTGGCGATTCAGGTCCAACTGGTTATACTGGTGCAACTGGTTCTCCAGGACAAACTGGGCCTTCAGGAATAACTGGTTATACTGGGCAAGCTGGTAAAATAGGACCAGTGGGTGCAACTGGCTTTACTGGTGATACTGGATTTACAGGATCAACTGGATTTACAGGATCAACTGGTTTTACTGGTTTTACTGGATTTACAGGATCAACTGGTTTTACTGGATTTACAGGATCAACTGGCTTTACCGGCTTTACCGGCTTTACTGGTTCAACTGGCTTTACTGGCTTTACTGGTGATACGGGCTTTACTGGTGATACGGGCTCTACTGGTTCAACTGGCTTTACTGGCTTTACAGGTTCAACTGGCTTTACTGGTGATACGGGCTCAACTGGCTTTACTGGTTTTACTGGCTCTACTGGCTTTACAGGTTCAACTGGCTTTACTGGTGATACTGGCTCTACTGGCTCTACTGGTTTTACAGGCTTTACTGGTTTTACAGGCTCTACTGGCTTTACTGGTGATACGGGCTCTACTGGATTTACTGGTTCAACTGGCCATACTGGTTTTACGGGTTTTACTGGTTTTACGGGTTTTACTGGCTTTACTGGTATAACTGGTGCCACTGGCTCTATAGGTTCAACTGGATTCTCTGGAACAACCGGATTTACTGGTGAAACTGGTGCTTCAGGCACAACTGGTGCAACTGGTGCATTGGGTCATACTGGATTTACTGGTGCAACTGGTGCAGCAGGTAAAATAGGTGCCATAGGTTCATCAGGGTCAACTGGAGATACTGGCTTTACTGGAGAGAAAGGTGCTACAGGCGTGCGGGGTGATACTGGTATTCAAGGAATAACTGGTTCTTCGGGCTCAACTGGAGAAACTGGCTTTACAGGTGAAAAAGGTGCTACAGGCATGCGGGGTGATACTGGTATTCAAGGAATAACTGGTTCGTCAGGTTCAACAGGATTTACCGGTGTAACTGGTAGTCAAGGTGATACTGGTATTCAAGGAATAACAGGATATTCGGGCCAGCAGGGTGCTACTGGATCTTCAGGAACAACTGGTGCTTCAGGTGCTTCAGGCGCAACTGGCTTTACTGGCGCAACTGGGCAAACTGGTATGGCAGGTAAAATTGGTCCAGCAGGCGCAGCAGGTGATACTGGTTTTACTGGATTCACTGGTGCCTCAGGCACAACAGGTTCAACTGGCTTTACAGGTTCAACTGGCTTCACTGGTTTTACTGGTGCAACAGGTTCAACTGGCTTTACAGGTTCAACTGGCTTCACTGGTTTTACTGGTGCAACAGGTTCAACTGGCTTTACAGGTTCAACTGGCTTTACAGGTTTTACTGGTGCAACAGGTTCAACTGGCTTTACTGGCTTCACTGGTGCAGATGGCGCAACTGGATCCACTGGCTTTACTGGTTCCACGGGAACAACTGGTTTTACTGGTGAATTAGGTGCAACTGGTGCCTCAGGCACAACAGGTTCAACTGGCTTTACTGGTTTTACGGGTGCAGATGGCACAACCGGTTCAACTGGCTTTACTGGCACAACTGGCTTTACTGGCACAACTGGTTCTACTGGTTCTACTGGTTCCACTGGATTTACAGGTGTCTCTGGTGCAACTGGTGCCTCAGGCACAACTGGTTACACAGGTTCATCAGGGTCAACCGGTTCTACTGGCTTTACTGGCACAACTGGTTCTACTGGTTTTACTGGTTTTACTGGTTTTACTGGTGCAACAGGAACAACTGGTTTTACTGGTGAAATAGGTGCAACTGGTCATACTGGTGTTGCAGGTAAAATAGGAGCAGCTGGTGCAACAGGTTCATCAGGCACCACTGGTTCATCAGGAACAACAGGGTTTACAGGTGCAACAGGGCAAACGGGTGCAACTGGGCAAACAGGTGCAACAGGTTCATCAGGAACAACTGGTTTTACAGGTGCAAGTGGGCAAACGGGTGCAACAGGGCAAACGGGTGCATCAGGAATAACTGGATCATCAGGAACAACTGGTTACACTGGTCAACAAGGTATACAAGGAACAAGTGGATCATCAGGGGCAACGGGTGCCTCAGGAACAACTGGTTCTACTGGTGAGCAAGGTGCAACCGGTTATACTGGAGCAGCAGGTTCTGCAAGTAATACGGGAGCAACTGGGCAAACCGGTTCAACTGGTGAGCAAGGTGCAACCGGTTATACTGGAGCAGCAGGTTCTGCAAGTAATACTGGTGCAACTGGTAGAGACGGCACCACTGGTTTTACCGGTGAACGAGGTTTGCAAGGACCAATTGGCCCAACTGGTCTACAGGGTAAAGTGGGTGTTGCAGGGACGACTGGATTTACTGGATCTGCAGGAACAACTGGTAATACTGGATTTACAGGTCAGACAGGATCTACAGGCACAACTGGATCAACTGGAATATTTGGTAGAGGAACATTTACATTAACCACCACTAATGACAATATTATAATTATAGATTCTTCTACAATTACTAAGATTGGTCCAGCAGGATGGAATACAAGTGCTAAAACGATTCAGAGTTATGTAGATGCGAATCTATCTTTTAGTATATCTGCTTGGACAGATGCATTTATTGGATTAACATCGAGTGCGAATTCTCGTAATAATGACGATCCCTCAAGCATTGATTATGCATTTCGTCTTACATATGATAAAAAAATACAAATTTATGAAAATAGTATTTTAGTTGACACATTTACAAGAATATACGATTCTTCGACAATTTTCAGAATCTATTATAATAATAATAAAACCGTAGAATACTGGGTTGATGGATATTTACTGTATTATTCTACGCACTTGAATAATTTGCCCTTATATGCGAAATTTCTAGTCTATGATCCAGGATATAGTGTAGAAAATATACATTTTGATCCGGTAATACCAGGAGTTGAGGGTCCAGCTGGCCCAGCTGGTATTGATGGTGCTCAAGGGCGTATAGGAGATACTGGTGACGCAGGGACAGGCTATACTGGATATGCAGGTGATACTGGACACTATGGTTCTGGAACATTTACTCTTATACCATCACTTACAAATGGTTCTAATATATTATCTATATTAAATTCCTCAACTATACAAAAAATAAGTTTAACAAATGGATGGAATACAAATGCGTACACATTGGAAAAATATTTACATTTTAAATTAAGTTTTTCAGTTGATTCATTTTCACCAAAGGTCTATGGCGGCCTTTCGCTTACACCATGGATTAGTGCAGATCCTTCTTTACTACTGTATAGTTTTTTTATAAATACAGATGCTACTATACATATATATGAGAGTGGAAACCCAATGTATGCTTGTATTGGGACACATTCTCCTATGACGATATATGAAATTAGATATGATGGAAAAGATATTCTATATTTAATTGACGGTATTCAAGTATATTCTACTGCAGTTCAATTACTTGAGCCATTACATGCTAATTTTACAGTATTTACTTCTGGATATAGTATTAAAAATATTCACTTTGATCCACTTCTTCTAGGCATTGATGGGCAAAATGGTCTAACAGGTTATACAGGTGAAACTGGTGAAACTGGTGCCTCTGGCACAACAGGTTATACAGGTGAATCTGGTGCAACTGGTGAAAGAGGCCAAGATGGTTCAACTGGCCAGACTGGGAAGCAAGGTGAAACTGGACAAGATGGTAAGGATGGTAAAACAGGATATACTGGTGAGCAAGGTCAAACTGGACAACAGGGTCAAACTGGTCAAAGGGGTGACTTTGGAAAAGGGACATTTACTTTAATGCAAAATAGACTAAATAATGATAATCAGATTCAACAATTAGATTCATCAACCATTTGCAAGGTAACTACCGTGGATAATTGGAATGCTAATATCTATTCCTTGGAGGCATATGAGGCTTGCTCGCTGTCATTTACTCTTGGAACATTAAAACCAAATGTGTTTATTGGTCTCTCTTATTTTCCTTCACTAAATACTTATACCTCAAATATTGATTTCGGATTTAATATTGGAGAAGACCGGTCTATTTGTGTTTACGAAAATGATACTTTAATAAATATATGTCCAGGAGAATTTACCACTACTACCGTATTTGAAATTCAATATACAGGAAAGGAAATCCATTATTTAATTGATGGGTTTATGGTATATAGAAGAGAGGTTAGCTTATCATATCCTTTACATGCAAATTTTCTCTTATATTCATCAGGATATTCTGTAGAGAATATTCATTTTAATAATTTATTTAATAGAACTAGTCTATATATAGGTGAAGATTGTCAAATAGATGCATATGACCAAGCAGGTGTAACAGGTGCAACAGGGGCTCAGGGTGCAACAGGTCAAGATGGTCAAGATGGCCAGGATGGCCAAGATGGCAAGGATGGCAAGGATGGCCAAGATGGCAAAGAGGGTCAAACAGGTTATACTGGGGCAGCTGGTGGAACTGGTGAAGATGGTCAAACAGGTTATACTGGAACGGCTGGTGCAACTGGTCAGGATGGCAAAGATGGTCAAGATGGCAAAGATGGTAAGGATGGCCAAGATGGCAAGGATGGCAAGGATGGCCAAGATGGTAAAGATGGTCAAACAGGTTATACTGGCACGGCTGGTGCAACTGGCCAAGATGGTAAAGATGGTCAAACAGGTTATACTGGCGCAGCTGGTGCAACTGGTGAAGAAGGTGCAACTGGCATAGCTGGCCAAGATGGTCAAGATGGCAAGGATGGCAAAGATGGTGAAGATGGTCAAACAGGTCAAACTGGTGCAAGTGGTCAAGATGGCAAGGATGGCAAGGATGGCAAGGATGGCAAGGATGGTATAACTGGTGAAGTGGGTGCGACTGGGCAACAAGGTGAAACTGGGCAAAAGGGTGAATTTGGCAAAGGGACATTTACTCTGATAAAAAATAGGCTAAACAATGATAATACCATTGAGCAATTAGATTCGTCAACCGTCTGTAAGATAACTACTCAAGATAACTGGAATGCAAATATATATTCCTTAGAGGCATATGAGACTTGCTTGCTATCATTTACTTCTGGATCACTCTATCCTAATCTTTTTGTTGGACTTTCCTATTTTCCCTCACTAAATACGTATACATCAAATGTCGACTTTGGATTCCACATTGGCGACGATCGATCTATCTGTATTTATGAAAATGATACTCTAATTAAAATATGCCAAGGAGAATTTACTACTAATACAGTATTTGGAATTCAGTATACAGGAAAGGAAATCCAGTATTTAATTGATGGATATATAGTGTATAAAAGGGAGGTTAGTTTATCTTATCCCTTGCATGCAAATTTTCTCCTTTATTCATCAGGATATTGTATAGAAAATATACACTTTAATAATTTAATCAATGCAGGTATACTGTATAATTATACAGATCAAGATAGTATTGCGCAAACTGGTGCAACAGGCGAAGTTGGACACACTGGCCAAACTGGCCAAGATGGTGCAACAGGTGCAGATGGTGCAACAGGTGCAACAGGCGCATTTGGTGCAACGGGACAAGATGGTGCAACAGGTGTCACAGGCGCATTTGGTGCAACAGGTTCCAGTGGCGCAGATGGTGTAACAGGTGCCAGTGGCGCATTTGGTGCAACAGGTGCCCGTGGTGCAGATGGTGTAACAGGTGCCCGTGGTGCAGATGGTCAAACTGGACAAACAGGTGCCCGTGGCGAAGATGGTCAGACTGGACAAACTGGTGCCTGTGGCGCGGATGGTCAAACTGGACAAACAGGTGCCCGTGGCGAAGATGGACAAGATGGACAAACTGGTGCAACAGGCGAACATGGTCAAACTGGCCAAACTGGTAAAGACGGTCAAACAGGCTATACAGGCGCGGATGGTGCAACAGGCTATACTGGTCTAACTGGGGCAGATGGTCAAGATGGTGCAACAGGTGCCCGTGGCGCGGATGGTGCAACAGGTGCACGTGGCACAGATGGTGAAGATGGACAAACTGGTTCAACAGGTGCCCGTGGCACAGATGGTCAAGATGGTGCAGACGGTGAAACAGGCGCCCATGGTGGAGATGGTGCAACAGGTGCCAGTGGCGCGGATGGTGCAACAGGTTACACTGGTCGCGATGGACAAGATGGTCAAACTGGACAAACAGGTGCCCGTGGTGCAGATGGTCAAACTGGACAAACAGGTGCCAGTGGTGCAGATGGTCAAACTGGGCAAACAGGCGCCCATGGTGCAGATGGACAAGATGGTGCAACAGGTGCCCGTGGTGCAGATGGCAAAGATGGGCAAACAGGTGAAACAGGTGCTAATGGCGCAGATGGTGCAACAGGTTACACTGGTCGCGATGGACAAGATGGGCGAGATGGACAAATAGGACAACCTGGCCAAACAGGTTATACTGGCCAAGATGGTGCAACAGGTGCTCGTGGCACAGATGGTCAAGATGGTACAACTGGTGCTCGTGGTGCAGAAGGTAAAACAGGCGCAACTGGTGCAATAGGCCAAGATGGCAAAGATGGTCAAACAGGTTATACTGGTCAAGATGGTCAAACAGGTTATACTGGTCAAGATGGTCAAACAGGTGCCCGTGGCACAGATGGTCAAGATGGTGCAACAGGTGCCCGTGGTGCAGATGGTGCAACAGGTGCCCGTGGCACAGATGGTAAAGATGGTTCAACAGGTGCCGATGGCGTGGCTGGTGAAACAGGTGCAACAGGCGCCGATGGCGCGGATGGTCGTGATGGTCAAGATGGGGAAGATGGCCAAGATGGTCAAGATGGCCAAGATGGTCAAGATGGCCAAGATGGCCAAGATGGTGAAGATGGTCAAACAGGTGCAACAGGTGCCCGTGGCGCAGATGGTGAAGATGGTCAAACAGGTGCAACAGGTGCCCGTGGCGCTGATGGTCAAGATGGTGCTTTGGGCGCAACAGGCCAAGATGGTGCAACAGGGCGAGCTGGTGAGGATGGTGCAACCGGTGCCGATGGTAAAAGAGGTGTCCAGGGTGCAACAGGTCAAGATGGTGTAACAGGTCAAGATGGTGCAACCGGTTACACTGGGATAGATGGTCAAACTGGGCAAACAGGTGCCGATGGCGCAGATGGTCAAACTGGGCAAACAGGTGCCTTTGGTGCAACAGGTGCCGCTGGCGAAAAAGGTCAGAAGGGAGAATTTGGCAAGGGGACCTTTACTCTAATAAAAAATAGGCTAAATAATGGTGCAATCGAACAAATCGATTCTTCAACAATTTGTAAGATAAGTGCCCAAGATAATTGGAATGCTAACATCTATTCCTTAGAGGCATATCAGGCCTGTATGCTATCATTTACTCTTGGATCACTTTATCCAAATGTTTTTATTGGCCTCTCTTATTTTCCTGGTGTAAATACGTATACATCAAATGTCGATTTCGGATTTCATGTTGGAGATGATAGATCTATCTGTATTTATGAAAATGATAGTTTAATTAAACTATGCCAAGGGGAATTTACTAGTGCCACTGTATTTGGAATTCAGTATACAGGTAAGGAAATTCAATATTTAATTGATGGATTCTTGGTATATAGAAGAGAGGTTAACTTATCATATCCCTTGCATGCAAATTTTCTCCTTTATTCATCAGGATATTATGTAGAAAATATTCATTTTAATGCTCTAATTAATACAGCTGCAGCATATAATTACACAGGCCAGGATTCTCAAGCTGGTATAACAGGTGCCCATGGTGTTGATGGGGAAACAGGTGCAACTGGTCAAACTGGTGCAGATGGTGCAACTGGCCAAACTGGTGCAGATGGTGCAACTGGCCAAAGAGGTCAAGATGGCCTAGATGGCGCAAGTGGTAAAGATGGCCTAGATGGCGCCCGTGGCGCAGATGGTGCAACAGGTGCCCGTGGCGCGGATGGTCAAACTGGTGCAAGTGGTAAAGATGGTCTAGATGGAGCGAGTGGTTACACAGGTGTAACTGGCGCAGATGGCAAAACTGGTTATACTGGTCAAGATGGTGCCCGTGGCGCAGATGGTGCCACAGGCTTCCGTGGCGCAGATGGTCAAACAGGCTATACTGGTGAAGCAGGGCAAGATGGCCAAGATGGCAAGGATGGCAAAGATGGCAAGGATGGCGTAACCGGTGCCGATGGCGCTCATGGTCAAACTGGTTATACTGGTCAAGATGGTGCCCGTGGCACAGATGGTCAAGATGGCAAGGATGGCGTAACAGGTGCCAATGGCACAGATGGCCAAACAGGTGCAACCGGTCAAGCAGGACAAACTGGTTCATCTGGCCAAGCTGGTGCAACTGGTGCTGATGGGCAAACAGGTGCAAGAGGAGACCGTGGCATAGATGGCGCAGCAGGGCAAGATGGGCAAGATGGTGCCACGGGACGAGATGGCCAAACTGGTCGAGATGGACAAGATGGCGCAACTGGCCAAACTGGTCGAGATGGTGCAACTGGCAAAGATGGTGAGGATGGTCATACAGGTTCAACTGGTGCAGCTGGTGCAGCCGGTCAAGATGGTCAAGATGGTGCCACGGGACGAGATGGCCAAGATGGGCAAACAGGTTATACTGGTCAAGATGGTAAAGATGGCGTCACGGGACGAAATGGTCAAGATGGTGCAACAGGCTATACAGGTCAGGATGGTAAAGATGGTCAAACTGGTGCTCTTGGTGCAACAGGTGCAGATGGTGCTCATGGCATAGCTGGCCAAGATGGTACTGATGGTGCAACAGGTTACACAGGTCAGGATGGTAAAGATGGCCAAACAGGTTATACAGGTGAAGATGGTGCCACAGGTGCACGTGGCATAGCTGGCCAGGATGGTGCAACAGGATACACCGGTGTAAGTGGCGCAGATGGCCAAACAGGTTATACTGGTCAAGATGGCGCAGATGGCAGAGATGGTAAAGATGGTTCAACAGGTTACACAGGTGTAACTGGCACAGATGGCCAGACAGGTTATACTGGTCAACATGGCCAAGATGGTGTAACTGGTCAAGATGGTGCAACAGGGGCCCGTGGCATAGCTGGTCAAGATGGTGCAACAGGTGATCGTGGTGCAGATGGTGCAACAGGTTACACAGGTGTAACTGGCACAAATGGCCAAGATGGTGCCACGGGACGAGATGGTGAAGATGGGCAAACCGGTGCAACTGGCGCACATGGCACACATGGCCAAGATGGTGCAACTGGTTACACAGGTGTAACTGGCACGGATGGTCAAACGGGTTATACAGGCCAAGATGGCAAGGATGGTCAGACAGGTGCATTGGGTGCAACAGGCGCTCGTGGCACAGATGGCCAAGATGGTATAACTGGTCAAGATGGCAAAGATGGTGCAACAGGCGCACATGGTGCAGATGGTCAAGATGGTTATACCGGTGCAACAGGTTACACAGGTGCAACAGGTCAAGATGGCGCAGATGGTGCAACAGGTTACACAGGCCAAGATGGCCAAGATGGCCAGACAGGTTATACAGGCCAAGATGGCCAAGATGGCAGAGACGGTCAAGATGGTGCAACGGGTTACACAGGTCTAACTGGCGCTAGCGGCCAGACAGGTTATGCTGGTCAAGATGGT
>Ga0114976_10000163_pt1 | contig 38343 bp, 31 predicted proteins | sample S_130805_EF_Meta_FD_87319 | JGI IMG/M metagenome (GOLD analysis project Ga0114976, IMG submission 87319) | Freshwater microbial communities from Lake Simoncouche, Canada to study carbon cycling - S_130805_EF_MetaG | ecosystem: Environmental > Aquatic > Freshwater > Lake | place: Lake... | reverse complement strand
TATAATGGGAAGCGGGTATAGAAAAACAAACCAAATAGATATGGGCTTTTATGTTCCTACTATAAAAGAGCAATTGGCTTATTCTTGGTGCATTAATAATGGAATATATATATCACCTAAACCAAGCACAAGTTCATCATGGCATTTGCTTATAGATATAAACAAGAAAATAAATATAAGTCCTGAGGCTTATAAGAAAGTAGAAATCTGGAAACAATTATTTAAATTTTACACATACTATTACGAAAAATATGCTATCACCAAATAAACTAATAATAAGTAAATACGAAGAGCAATACCAAAATATACTTGAGCAATGCATTGCAGTTGGAACTGAACGTCACGACAGAACAGGCGTCGGGTGTTATTCTATATTCAATGCAAGTTTAAGTATTAATTTAAATGATGGCTTTCCATTATTAACTGGTAGAAAGATGTTTGATAAAACATTTAAAACCGAATTTGAATGGTTTATGAATGGCGAAACCAACATACAAAGATTCAGAGATGCTGGTGTAAAAATATGGGATGCTTGGGCAGATGATAACGGAAACTTAGGCCCTGTATATGGACATCAAATGCGCAATTTTAATGATCAAAATATAGATCAGATGCAAATGCTTATCAAAAATTTAATAGCTGATCCAGACAGTCGTAGACACATTATAAGTTTATGGAATCCTGCTCAGCTTGATCAAATGCGATTGCCTCCTTGTTACTTGTATTTTCAATTCTTTGTTGATGGTGATAATATAAATATGTTTGTTGTGCAAAGATCAGGTGATTTATTTTTAGGCATACCTTATGACGTTGCATTATTTTCTCAGGTACTTATATATGTAGCGGATAAAACAGGTTATAAACCTAATCAGTTAGATGTTCAAATTGTAGATGCTCATGTGTATAGGACAAGTTCAAAAGCGGTTGTACAATATTTAGTACAAGATACATTTGATTTACCAAGTTATGAGTATAATAATGGAATATTAACGATTAGCAATTATAAGCACGGATCAGTTATTTCAGCTGCGGTTGCTGTATAAATAAAAAAAATATGGAAAAAACTAAGAATTTATACTATATTTATCATATTCCTGGTAAAAAAATTGGAGTAACGCGTAATATTAATAAAAGGGTGACGATACAGCAAGGGTATCAGGAAAGTGAATACGAAGTTCTAGAATCTAGTAATGATATTGATTATATATCAAATAGAGAATTAGAACTTCAACTTATCTACGGATACAAAATAGACAGAGAAACTTATAAACAATTATTTAATAAAATGGTAGTAAACGTAACGGAACAAACAACAACATTTCCATGTCCTTTGAACAAACTTAAAGGTAATTTAATGGATAACAAAGGAATGAAAATAGAAACAAACTTTGGTAAGTATGTTTTAACTGATGACTTAGCGGATTGGATAGTAAAAAACGCTAGTACCTCAATGTATAACCCAGCTAGATCTTATGTGTACAATAAAGCAATGGATGAATTTACACAATCATTAGGCAAAAAATCAATGGCATTAGATTATTATAATCAACCAGAGGAAGTTAAAGTTGCAAATCCTAATGTATATGATCTTATTAGATTATGGGCTGATGAACGTGGCATATATAGAAACGGCGATTCTAAAACACAATATACAAAACTATGTGAAGAGTCTGGTGAATTAGCAAGAGCCATACTTAAAAAAGATAAAGCAGAACTGATTGATGCTATTGGCGACATGGTTGTTGTATTAACTAATTTAGCTGCATTAGAAGGATTAAAGATTGAAGACTGTGTTCAATCAGCTTATAATGTTATTAAGTCACGACAAGGATCTATGATCAATGGCACATTTGTTAAATCTAATAGGATTTTGCCTATTTCAGGAGGAGTTACTTCAGCGACAGTGCCATCATTAAATAACCATATAAAAACAACATTATAATATGACAAAACAAGAAATTGAATTTAGAGATCCAGTTGTACAATCTGTAGTAAATAAGTTTGTAGATAGATCTGATGTAGGATTTGCAAAGTATGGCAAAACAATGCGTGATGATAACTCCGATGTATTTACTTGGCTTAATCATCTACAAGAAGAATTAATGGATGCAACCTTATATCTGCAAAGATTAAAAGAAGAGATCACAGACTTAAGAGAAGAAAAAGCTTTGCTGCGAGAAATAAATGAAATTGATGTTATAGATGCTTTTGAAATTAGAGTAAAAAAAAACAAATCAAAAAACGCATTGAAGAACTCTTTGAAGAATGGCAATGGGCCTGGGCCTGATAGTGGTATAAAAAATTATGGAAGTCTTGAAAACCATTTTGAATTATTAAAAACAATAAGATTACCAAAAAGAGAATATGGGAATAAATATTCAATTGAAATAGATGATTAAACGATCAAAAAAGAAAGGTCCAGTAGTTGCAAAGAAGGTAATATATAATGGTATTACCTTTGCTTCTGGCCTTGAAAAGTTTATGTATAAATCTTTAAAAGACGCTAATATAGACTTTAGATATGAAGGAGAATCATTTGAATTACTGCCTAGTTTTAATTTCAAGAATGAATGTTATGAACGGCAATCAAACGGTAAAGGAGATTTTATAAATAGAGGAGATAAAAAAGTTTTAAATATAAAGTATACGCCTGATTTTATCGGGAATGATTTTATTATTGAAACAAAAGGTAGAGCTAATGAATCTTTTCCATTACGTTGGAAGATGTTTAAATACCTAATGCACTTAATGAATGACAAAAGAACATTATATAAACCGCAAAATCAAGAAGAAATAAGGAAAACTGTAGAGCTAATTTTGCAAAACCGTAAAAACTTAGAAAACAATTTATTATGAAAAAATGTAATAAATGTAAAGAAGAAAAACTATTTACTGAATTTGGAACAAGATTGGGAAAACCTATAGGTACATGCAAAAAATGTAAATATAAGTACAATAATGATTGGAGAAAGAAAAAAAATAGTGGGGATAGATTGTATTATGTTTATTATTTGCCAGAAGAACATTATGTGGGATTTACATATAATATAACAGAAAGAATGTATGAACATAGAAATAGAGGAAAGATAACAGAAGGTTATGAGATATATGGAGGATATAAACATCCAGCAGCAGCTTTAATGTTGGAGGCTTATTTTCATTTGCATGGTTATGAAGGTTGTAATTATAAATAATTTAAAAAATAACCAGAATGTTTAGAGACAGTGAAGTTAATTCTCGAGAAGAGAAAAGATTAGCAAGAAAAAAATACGCTGAAAGACAATTTGATAAATGGATTAAATGGTCATTTGAAATTAAAGGTAGAATAAAGTATAAAGATATACTAAAGAAGCAAGAAGAATTAAATTTAACTAACAACAATTATTAATTATGGCAAGAGCAAAAAAAGAAGTTGTACCACAACAATTACCGGAACCAGAAGAAAAATCATGGTCATTAGCAATAGGCATATATCCGGGTATACTATTTGGTATTAGAACATATGAGGAACCAACATTTAAAACGCATGTACTTTACCTGCCGTTTATTGACTTTGCATTAGAAATAGATAATTAATATGGATTCACCAACAACAAGAATAACGATAGAGCCCGCTCAAAATGGTTATATGGTATATATAAATGATTTCCCAACAGGTTTATCAGTAAAAAACGTGCCATATGTATTTGAAACAATGGGCCACCTTTTTAAATTTTTAGAAACACAATTAGAAAACAAACAATGAGTTTAAGTTTAGATAAACAAATATTAAGTGACATTACAGTATACACTAAGTATGCTAAATATTTACCAGAAAAAGAGAGAAGAGAAACATGGGATGAATTAGTAACGCGTAATATGAATATGCATACTACTAAGTTCCCTAAAATGAAAGAATCAATTGAACAAGTTTATAAGAATTTTGTATTCACTAAAAAGGTTTTACCTTCGATGCGAAGCCTACAGTTTGGTGGTAAAGCTATTGAGCTTAATAATGCTCGTATTTATAACTGCGCTTTCTTACCTATTGATAGTATTCATAGTTTTTCTGAGACTATGTTTCTATTGCTTGGAGGGACTGGAGTGGGTTATTCGGTCCAGAACCACCACATTGAGAAACTTCCTGAAATCAGAAAACCTAATTACAATCGTAAGAAAAAGTATGTTGTTCAGGATAGTATAATTGGCTGGGCAGATGCGGTTAAAGCTTTATTCAAATCTTATACAGGGGGATTAACTTCTCATATAGAATTTGACTTTTCTGATATAAGACAGAAAGGAGCATTGCTTGTAACTGCTGGAGGCAAAGCACCAGGACCAGAACCATTAAGAATTGCATTAGTTAAAGTAGAAGCTATCCTTAGAGGTAAAGAAGATAGATCTAAATTAACAGATATTGAATGCCATGATATTCAGTGTCATATTGCAGATGCTGTTTTAGCTGGTGGTATTAGACGTGCTGCAATGATTTCATTATTTGATCTTGATAGTAATGCAATGTTAAATTGTAAAGCCGGTAATTGGTGGGAAGATAATCCGCAAAGAGGTAGAGCAAATAATTCAGTTGTTTTAGTACGCCATAAGATTGATAAGAAAACATTTGATAAAGTATGGGAACGTATCGAAGCCTCTGGATCTGGTGAGCCAGGGATTTATTTGACTAATGATAAAGATTGGGGAACTAATCCTTGTTGTGAGATTGCTTTAAGACCGTATCAGTTCTGTAACCTTACAGAGATTAACATGGCGGATATTGAGAGTCAAGAGGATTTTAATGCAAGAGCATCAGCCGCATCGTTCATTGGTACGTTGCAAGCATCATATGTTGACTTTCATTACTTAAGAGATATATGGCGTAAGAATACAGAAAAGGATGCATTGTTAGGAGTATCTATGACCGGTATTGCATCAAAGGATAACTTAAATTTAAACTATGAAGAAGCAGCACAAACTGTTAAGGAAACAAACAATATTATTGCGGCGGCTATTAATATCAACAAAGCAGCACGAACAACCGCGGTTAAGCCGGCAGGAACTACTAGCCTTGTACTTGGCACTTCTAGCGGTATTCACGCTTGGCACAATGACTATTATATTCGCCGTATGCGATTAGGCAAGAATGAAGCAATCTATTCTTACCTCGCAATAAATCATCCAGAATTGATCGAAGATGAATATTTTAATCCAACATTGCAAGCGGTTATATCTGTGCCTCAGAAGGCTCCTAATGGCGCCATAACACGATATGAATCAACATTAGATCTATTAGAAAGAGTTAAATTAATTTCTAAGGATTGGGTTAAGACAGGGCATGATAAAGGTAACAATACACATAATGTTTCTTGTACAGTTTCTGTACGCGATGATGAGTGGAAAATCATTGGTGAATGGATGTGGGCAAATAAAGAATATTATAATGGTTTATCTGTTTTACCGTATCATGGAGGTACATATAAGCAAACGCCATTTGAAGATTGTACTAAAGAACAATATGAAGAGATGATGAAAACATTAAAAGATGTAGACTTATCTAAAGTAATTGAGGTTCAGGACAATACAAATTTTGGTGATTCTGCTGCTTGTGGTGGTGGTAATTGTGAAATAAATTAATAATTAAAATAAATAAATATGGAATTAAATTTTGGGCAAGCTATAGAAGCTGCTAAGCAAGGTAAAAAAGTAGCAAGAAAAAACTGGAACGGTAAAGGAATGTTCATTTATTATGTTCCTGAAAACAAATACCATGCAAGTGGCAATACTCTTGGCACAATGAAGGGAATATTTGAAGATGATATGGTTCCTTATGGAGCGTATATTGCAATGAAAACCGCACAGAACAATGTTGTGCCTTGGTTAGCCTCGCAAACAGATGTTCTTGCAGAAGACTGGGTAATTGCGAAGTAGTATGATCTATATAAAAGATGATTTTTTAGATATAAATTTAATTGAATTAATAAGAACCAATAAAGATGAATTCCAGGAATTAAAAACTCCTGGGAAATCTTTCTGGGTTAAGATGCTGCCGCAGGCTGTAGTTAACACTATTCAATTGGAAATACAAGATTTAGAAAAAACAAAGATAGAGCCTATATTGTCTTTTGTTAGAGAAGCTAAAGAGGGACAAGATAATGATTGGCGTATTCATAATGATTCTATAATAGAAGGCCAACAACCTGATAGAGCTTGCGTATTATATATATCTGATTCTAAGCAAGATGGATTAAATGGTACGGCTTTTTGGGAACATAAAAAATATGGAGATCGATTTGACAATGTAACTATTGAAGAGCAAAATAGATTATTAAAAGAAGATGCTAATGATCTTGATTTATGGGATTTAAAATCTGTTATAGGCCATAAAAAAAATAGATTAATATCTTATCCTTGTAATTATTTTCATAGTAAATACCCTAATGAATTTGTAGATAGTAGAGTAGTGTTTGTAATGTTTTATAAAATAAAAAAATGAAAGAAAACGAATTAGTAATGATGAGGAATAAGATAGAATCTTTAACTCGTGTAGTAGATTTTATGTTAACTGAACTTGATAATACGAAGACAATGGCAATTGGAGTTTATCAACTTATAAAAGAAATGCCAGGTTATGCGGAAGCAATATCTTTAATATCTGAAAAAGCAAAAGAAGAACTTAAAGAAAAAGAAGAAGTAGAAGAATAATAAAAAAAGGGGATTCACTTATGTGGTCCCCTTCTTTTTTACGCAACGTTAGGTATGGTGCCTATTCTATTTGTTTGCGTTTAACTTTCTGAACATTTCTAATTTCTTACGACGTTCTTCTCTTTTCTCTAAAGCTTTCTCCTGTCTCTTTTCTCTTTTCTTTAAAGCTTCTTTAAGTCTATATTCTCTTCTTTCTGGTATTGATAAACTTTTAATACTATCTTTTAACTTCTGAGCATTTTCTCGTCTTGTTTCTTTAGCTTTTATTATTCCCTCTTCTTTACGCTCTTCCTTTGCCTCTTTCTTTATAAGTATATCTCCTTTAGTTCCTTCAATACCAACAGTCCAAGGTGAATAACCTAACCCTGTTGCAAGTCTTTGCATTGCGGTATTTTCAGAATTAAATGCCTGTGAAACATTTTCAACTTTATTAACTAATCTATCCATAGGGAAATTAGTTCCAACCTCAACAAGTTTTCCTGTTACGGAATACATAGGCCCTAAGTGAACTCTACCATCTTGCATAACACCCCACCCTCTTTCTGCTATTAAGTCTTTATCATATTTGGTTTGCTGTAATGCACTATATGTTTTTCTTAATTTAGAACCAATAGGGGGAGACATATTTGCTAATTCAAGTACTACTTTAGCATACTCAGCTTTTTGTTTCTTTGCTTGTTCTTCAAAGTATTTAATAACAGTATTCTTCAATGTTGCTGCAGCTCCTCCAATAAACCCAGTGCCTCTAAGTATACTATCTAATACTCCATTAGCAATGTCAATTGCTGCGTCAGTCTTTGTTTTCTTTTGTTCTTTTTTCTTTTTATCTTCTTCATCATCTTCATCAAACATAACTGCAAATAATCCTTGCTGTAACGTTGAGAACATTATATTCTGTACCGCTAAATAATAAGCTATTTTAGCTATATTGGTTTTAGCATCTCCTCTACCATTTTTAAGATCTAATGCAGCTTTCTTAACAATACGAGATTGCTGCATTGTAAAGTTTTGGAATACTAATAAAAGTCTACCAGCACCACTTGACTGTTGCTTTGATATATCTTTAGGATCGCCTGATTGTTGCGTTTCATCGGATACTTTTGAAAAATCTTGCCATGCTTTTTTTTCTGCGTCTTGTTCTGTTAAACCTTCTTTTAAGTAAGAGTCAATTCTATTTCTATAGAAAGGAGCACCTCCAGAAGCAATAGCAAAACTATCAGCTAACTGTGTTGGTGTATAACCAATCTTTAATAGATACGATGTCACCGCCACTACTTTGTTTTTGCTACCTGCCGCCGCATTAGCAATTTCAGCAGAGGCAACATCTTCTCTTAACCCACCACGTCTTTCTTTTAACTTATCTGAATTCCATATACGAGCGAAGTCTTTCCAATATTGTGGTTGATTTAAAAATGCTTTACCAGCATTGAAAGGATTATTATCTCTCCAGTTTAAAAAGTTAACTGCTCCTAACATTTGTAATGCAGCAGAACGAGTATTCAAGAACATTATAGTTCCTGTTGAACCATTTACCCAGCTACTCCAAGCTGTTGTTTCTTTGTCTTGACCATAACTTCTATTCTTTCCGTTTATCATTCTATATATAGAATCTTCCAATGCTTCTCTAACATTTGTACCGTAAACAGCTTCAACCTTATTCATATTAGGACCAACCAATCTTCCATTCTCAAATTTACCAAAAATATTTTCTGTGTTTTCAATAAATTCACCTAAGAATTTTTTTCTGCCAGATCCCTCTGTTATATTATATAGATCGGAAACAATAGTGTCAGCATTCCAATAAGTACTAGGTGGTAACCAACCATCTTTTTGTCTACCCATCACTATTAATCCATCTTTAAACGCAGCAAGATCCGGGTCATTATTAACAAGATCAGTTAAATAAGTTACATCTCTTTGAGATAACCCTGGAATTTCTGTTCCATATTGATTCCATATTGCAACACGCATGGCTTGATCATACGTAAAGTTTTTATTTGGTGTTAATTTTTCAAGTTCTTTTTTAATCTCAGGGAATGACTTTAATAATGCTTTATACTCTCTTTTTATAGATTGTCTTACAGCGTCCATTAAATCCACTCCATTTATATAAGGCTTTATTAAAGCATCATTAAAGAATTTCTTTTGCTCTTCTCCTTTTGATCCTTTGCCCATAAACTTATAAAGTAATAATTCAAAATCTGCTGCAGATGGTGGAACATAAAAATCAAATCTATTTTTCTTTAACCCTCTTCTTCTTGCGGTAATATCTGAATATACCTTATAACTTTCTACGCCTTTATTTTCCTCAATGATTCTATTAAAATCAGCAAACATAGTTTTACTAAACTTGATTTTATTCTGTTGAATAGGCGATTTAACATCAACAACTTTTAAAACATTTTGAACAGGTTTTAAACTTCCTACTCCGGTTGTTGATCCAATTGTTTTAGGCTTTTTTGCTAATATATAAACACCCTCTTTTGAATAAACATTCCACCCTAATTTATCCGCGACAACAACGGTCATTGCATCATATAATTTAATACGACTAAATTCTTTTGCGGTAAATACTAATGCTTCAATATTTTTTTTCTTAATCCTTTCAGTAACTCCATTAATAACAACGCCAAACACTTCAGCTGCATTGCCGGTTCCGGTAATTCCATTACCTTGTTTTTTATCCCAAAACTCTAAGTTATATGCTTCACCATCATAAGCCGCTATAGTAGTTTCTTCGTCAAGATTATTTTCTTTTACTAAATCAAATAATATTTTTTGTACATCATCATCGTATTCCATATAAGCAGTTTCAATCATAGAAATTCTATAATCTTTTCCTTTTACTTGAAATTTTGCAGATAAATCTTCATCTCCTTGTTTCCATTTTAAGTCTTGTCTAGACGTTAAAGAAAACTTAATTTTAGCTTGTTGCACTTTTGAACTTATACCCGGCGTATCTAATGCTTTCTTAACAGCTTCAACATTTTGCGGAGCATCATCTGCAAAGTAAAAGTCATTATAACCTTCTGCTGCTTTTGCAACCATCCAATCTGCTTTTGCTTGAGCTGTACTATTACCTAACCCTGTTATATTTTCTAATGGTATATTAATACCTATTGAAGTTAAGAATTCATGGATAGGGCCGGCTGCATTAGCAGGACGAGCTGTAAGAATAAAGAAATTGTCTGGTCCAAATTTACCAATCATCTTCTTCATTTTTTCAACCATAGGGCCCGGCTTGCCATCTACAACCTTGCTGAATTCAGAGAAATCAAATACCGCTCCTTCCGATAATAGATTAGATCCGTTTTTAGCAAACTCTTCTGCATTTAATTTGCCTTTAGAGCCATCGGGTATTGTGTATAGCACACTACCTTTTGTTAATCCAACAGTGTCATCAAAATCAAAAACAGATATGCCTTTTGTAGTTTTAGAAGCTTTTAAAGATTTTATAACCGCTTCTTGTCCATTACTAATATCTAATGCGTTTTTTCTTGCTTCAAAATCAATTTCGGTAATATCCCCGCCTTTTCCAGTTAATATTGCTAAATCAGATGACCTTAAATCAATACCATTTGATTTTAATGCGTTTAATACTTTTTCATCAAAATATCTAGCATTATATATATCATCTCCGGGTTTCCAACTCAATGGCATTCTACTTTTAAGCACGGTATTTAATATATCATTAATATAAGTAGGCAATAATGATATTTTGCTTTCTTCTAAAAATGTTTTTAAATTTTCTTTAGTTACAATAGGCTTATTTGCAAATGGCAAATCTAATACATAAGACAATACGGCTCTAACGCTTTCATCTGCCGGTATAACATGCTCCCATGTATATTCCTCAGCACTTTTTAAATTTTTATCTAATATAACAGAATCAACTTTTGCTAATGTTCTTAATGGAGAATATGTACTAGAGCCCATAAGTATAACAGCCATAGCCTTAGCCTCTGGTGATATAGAAGAATTTTTAATTTTTTCAGCAAATTCCATTATATCTTCTACACCTTGTTTACTTTGAGAGTCTCTTACTTCTTTATTACCAATTATATTCTGTGCTTTTAAAAATATATTATCAAAGTCCTTACTTTTTGTTGTTTGCGCCTCAATATAATTTGTGTTTTTCCCAGATTTATCAACAATTATACTTATATTACCTACTTTTTTTAAACTATATCCTAATTCTTTAAAACCATTAATTTTTAATAATCTATCAAATAATTTTGTATTTGATAAATAGAAATTTTTGCCTTTATCTCCTCCAGTAAGAACAGCTCTATATGTTCTTAAGAAAGTATTTACTTTATCTATTTTTTCTGAATCATTTAATTCATCATTTAATAAATCTTTTTCTAAATCGCCTATTATAAAATTATTTATTTCATTAATTTCATCTTGATTATTTTTAGCAAAATCTAATCCTTTAGGAGTAAGACCAAGCGCCATAGTTTTTGATGTTCCTGCAATTTCTAATTTTTTAGAAAAGTATTTATCAAAATTTTCTACTGCAGGGTATTCGTCTTTTAATTCTTTATCTTTTTTATTATTAATTTTAAATAATAATTTTGCAGAATTGTCATTATAAACGGTTCTCCATCGATCTAATATATCTTCTAGTTTATTTTTTGTATCAATATCAATTGTTTTCAAATCTTTACTATTTAAATAATTAAATACCGATGCTCTTTGCGTATAATTTAAATTTTTATAAAAATCATTAAATTCATTAGCTACATTATCTATTGCTCTTATACCAGTTTTAGAAAATTTAATATTGCCTCTTTCAGATTGTTTAGCAATTTCAACTGCAAAAGCATTAGTTAATTCATATCCTAATCTTTGTTGATTTGCTGATAAAGCTTCAAATATAGGCCCTTCATTTTCAAGATCATTATTAATAATATCAAATGCAGATTCCTCAGCAACTGCTTTTGCTAATGATTCCTTTCTACCTCTAATCGGATTACCACTAGGTTCTAATACTTGTGCTAAATAAACTTCATTAGAAACATTATTGTTTACATTAGGTAAACGTCTAACTAGTTCTGCTCCTGATGTTCTACCCGCTTGATCTGTTGTAGTTTTTTCTCTATCAATTTTTTTACCAACCCAATCTGGATAACTAACCCATTTACCATCAATCTGTTTTTGTATTGCTTGCGGCATTCCTCCAACCCCGTCTTTACCCATTAACCATGTTGTTGTCATGTTTTCTAAAACATAACGCTTGTTTTTTAACAACCATTTTTTAAGTTGGTCATCTTTTTTACCTCCCATTGCGGTTTTAACATCAATGTCTAATAGCCTACCCACCTCATCTCTAATCTCACTAATTATAGGTGTAACAGTTCTGTTTAGAGTTATAGGAGCATCAATTCTAGACTTTAATGTTCTAGTTACAGTAATTATCTTGTCAGATAGTGTTTTTAAGACATCTGAATCAAAAACATTTGATTCTAATGCATTCTTATATTTTGGTTTTTCTTTTGTCTCAGAAGCAGTTTCTTCGGCTATTAACCCTTTTTCTTCTGTTACATCTTTGCTAAAATCTTTATCTAACACCCTTCTTGACGCAGCAATAGCTCTAACTGGTAAATACTTATTAATAAATGCGGCTAAAGGTATTCCGCTTTCCGGTTTATATTTACTTATTAAATCTAAAATTCCACCAGTTCCGGTTTCAATTTCATCGGTTAATAATTCTCTATCAAATCCTGGAGCATCCATTCTTCTATTTACTAATTTCTTAGTAATAGGTTTAAATAAATCTATAATTTCTTGCGCCCCATTTAATCCTTTTTCATCATATATTTTTTGTACTTTGTCAGATGATAATGAGGATCTTTCATTTTTTATTATTTCTTTATCAGCTTCTTCTTCAGAAACTTCAACTTTTTTAGCCTCAGGTTTTGGAGTTTCTTCAGGAATTAGTTTTGCTTTTGCTAAATCCGCTTCAAATATTTTAAGTCTACTCTCGTAATCATCATAATCAATTTCTCCATTATCTAATTGATCTTCTAAATTATCTATCTTTTTTTGAACCTCAGCAACTTTTGTTTTTGACACTTTAAATCCAGTAGCAGTGGTTCCTTCAGCAACTTTATCTTCTGTGTCAGAATAAATAAATCTTATATTTTGACCGGTTTTAGTTTTTTTAGCCCCAGCTTTCTGATTATATGCTTTTATTGTATCAAATAAAGCTTTACCTGAGTCCGTATTAATACTATTAATATCAAATACTGATGATGTTCCAAATGCTCCTTTAGTTATTTTATTAACAACTTTGGATATTTGTGTAAATACATTATCGTTTGGTATTTTTCCGTCACTAAAAGAATCTGAAAGAGCATTAAACACTTCTTCCCCATAAGCATTATAGGTTGGATCGTAGGCTTTCATACGCTCCTCTACAGCGGCATAAAGATCTGGTTGAGCTGTTTTTAAATATTCAAGCAATTTTATACCATTTTTATTAGCCTCTTCTTGATTTCCATTAAAAGCTTTAGATAATACTGTATGCAATACTTCGTGCGATCCAGAACTTGTATGACCATTTTTAATGGCATTTGGTTTATATACCGCTAATGTGTTATCATCTATGTTAAATGCATTTGTTCTACCTTCTATAATGTCTTTTAAATCAGCTCCTTCAATAATACTACCATACTTCTCTAATAAATCTTTTTCACTATTTATTATTTCAACCTTTACGTTTAACCCCGCCTCTGTTGAAAAATCATTGGCAGCCTGTATATCCCTATCCAATTGTTTACCAATTTCTTCTCCAGCATATAATTCTCTAGCTTTATTATCAACCTCTTTATTAGACAATTGATCTACAATATTATCCTGATTTAATTCCGATAATGCCAAATCATTATATTGCTGTTTTTCATCTGATGATAATTTATCAAATCCCGCTAATTTTTCAAGATAAGTTTTTCTAGTCAATCTATAATTGTATAGACCATATCCTGCAGTGGCTTCAAAAGCAATTCTTTTTAAAGCACTATCTTTTTTATTTTGGCTGCTTAGCTGTTTATCAGTAAGCATTGCCTCTCTCTCATTAAAAACATCATTATATTGCTTTTGATAATAATCTTTTAATGATTTTAACTGTGAATCTTCTAATCCTCCAGTTCTACTAGCTTCATTCCAATCTTTTGTTATCTTTCTTAATTTTTGATTAAGATCTCCAACTTTTTTAGCATCTTCCATAGAAAAATCTTTACCTAATCTATCTAATATACGAAGATCCTCTCCGTCTATTTGATCAATAAGTTCTTCTACCGCTTTTTTAACCGGGTGTTGTAATGTTAATTTATTAAGTTGTGCCTTTGTTAATCCCGTAACATCCTCTAAACCAGTTAGTTTTTTTATTTCATCTAGTTTCCTATTTCTTGCTTTAAACTCCTCTTTTGAGGTAAGTTCGCTAACAACGGCTTTTGTAATATTATTACTAACTGTGCCCGCTCCTCCCATTGCTGCAAATCCGGGCCCCATAAAAGCTCCTCCTGCCATTGCGTCTGGAACACCATCAAAGAAGTTTTTATCTTGGCCTAATAAATAAATATCGCCAACATTATTAGCAAATTGAGTTAAGCCTTCTGTCCATGCTTCAACCCCGGCTGATTTACCCATTTCTTTGCCAATAACTTTTAATTGACGTTTTATTTCTTGAGGAGGTATAGATCTAAGTATATTATCGGTTTGTTTTATAATACCTAAAGTACCATATTTTTCTAATAATACCTCTGCTGTTCCAGCTAATAATTGGGATGTTAATTTAGCGCCTTCTGATATATTCAATGTTTTTTTATCCGATGCAACCTGTTTTTGCACCCCCGCCATATCTTCTGCTGCAACTAATCCTTTATCAATTTGATCAGCATTATATTGTAACCTGCTAAGTGCTGCTTCTTGAGAGTTAGCAATTTCGTATTGTTTTGATCCATAACCGCTAAGGAAGAATAAAGGCAATGCAACTTCCCCTGTAACAGCCATAGCCATAGATGAAGGCATTTGAGTCAACACACCTGCCCCCCATCTACCAAGATCCTTCATGCTTTTTATATCCTTAATTTGTAGATCACGTTGATAAGATTCTAATTCTTTACTAGCAGCTTTTTGTTCACTATATATAGGATCTAATAAAGCTTCTTTAAGTAAACTTTTAGTTCCTTTGTATGTAGCTGGTGAAGTAAGGGCTACTTTTGCAGCAACTCCAGTAGCTAAAATATCTACTGCACCACCTGCTAATCCCAATGCAGTTTGTTTTAAAAGTGATCCTGTTTGATTTAATCTATTATAATCTTTTGAAGCTGCTTCTGATACAGCTTTTATGTTATTAAAATCTTTTTTAACTGATAATATTTCTTTATTATATGCTGCACTTTCATTTTGTAATGCGAAGTATTCTTTTTTATATTCCTCAAGTTCTTGTGGAGTTGGAGGTGTTTTTTCAAATTTAGCGGTTTTTTCACTAAATGCTTTACTTTTTTTATCTAATTCGGTACTTTGAATTCTTAAATTTTCCGCCGTTTGTATACTTTTATCTTCACGATCAGCTTCTAATGCTTGTAGCATCGTCCGTTGTTCTTGTGGAGTATCAGATAGTAATTCAGAAGCTTTATTAGCTCTATAATTATTATTATATTCTCCAATAAACTTTTCTAGTTTTTGTTCGCTTGGTAATGGTACTTGCCCTGTGCTTTTCCAGCTTCTATAACTATTGTATTTTTCAGGAGAGTCAAAATCGTTTTTAGTTAGGTTAATATCAGTTCTTGGCTCATATCCCCCTTTTATACCTAATGCATTTTTTTTAGCGGTTTCTTTATTCTTAAACTCTTCACTTAATTCGCCTGTATATAATTTTAATTTTTCAGGCAGAGGTCTACTTGGAGCTTGTACTTTTTGCTCAGCAGCTCTTGCTAAATTAGGGTTTTCATTTTTAACCTTTTGTATATAGTCTTTATTTCCATGCAACCTTATATACTCATTTAACTGCTTTGCACTTGCCGCAAGTTCCTCTTTAGATAAATCTATTCCAACAGCAACTTCCGGTAAATCAACCGCTGTTTCAACGCCTGCTCTATTTATAGCAGAATATAAGGGTTGTTTTTTATCTCCTCTAATGGTAATTCTATTTAACCCAAAAGTAGCTTCTCCAGGAGTTAATCCGTATCTTGATAATTTTTTATTAAGATTTTCCGCTACCGTGCTTTCTTCTCCTTTTAAATCTTCAAACGTAATTACTTCATTCCATTTTTTAGTAGCAGGTTTCTTTTTAGTTTTATTAATTTCAGAAAATTGATCTTTTGCAGGATTTTCAAACCCAAACGTTTTTTTATAAGTATCCTCGCCAAATCTTTCATCAAGTTTAGCAGGTTGTTTAGTTTTTTTAGAAGCAACTTTAAAACCTTTACTTTTAATATAAGCCGGGAGTTTATCTTTACCACCGGCCGCTTTAATTAAATCTTCTTCTGTATATATTTTACCGTTTAATTCGTATTCTAACATATATTTGTTTTACTGTTTTTCTAATGTACCACCTATGTAATTTTGTAATATCCAAGGATCATGTATATCTATAGTATCCAAATATGGATCACCTTTTGAATCTACCAATTGCCAGTAACCTGCGGCTCTACTTAGTCTAAGACCTCCTTTAGCTGGTGTACCGGTTCCTTTTTCAATCGCATTTTTAATAACTTTATTCCATTCATTTTGATTTTTTTGAGTGCCTGTTGCGCTACCACCTTTTGTTTTAGATGGTTTATTAAACTCTTTCAATGCCGTTTCATCTAGTTGATAATATTTATTTTCTTTTTTATCAAATCTAATATTATTATCACGCATAATATCCGCTCTATATCCATCTATTATATATTTTGATAACTCGTCTATTTGCTCTTCAGTATCCATTTTAACAAACTTTTTAGCTTCTTCTGTACCAGCTCCCCAAGCCCCAATCATCCTGCCAAACCCTCTTAATTTATTCATATCTCTTAATTCCGACGCAAGTAAACCCTCAATTGTTACATTTGCTTGTTTTGTTAACAATTTATCAACGGCGGCCATATCAATTTCTCGTTTTGGAACTTTTATAGTAGCGTCGCTTGTAGATATACCAGCATTTCCTTGGGCTTGAACGTATTGAGGTCCTTTAAAGAATAATTCTTGTAGTTGATCTCTATTATCATAAATACCTGCTGTTTGTAAATCTTTTTCTTTTTTAGCGTCAGGTATAATAACATAAAATTCGCCTGTTTTTTCACCATCTACTTTTTGATCATATATAATATTATATGTGCCATCTTTGTTAACCTGTATGGCGTCACTATTTTTATCAATAAAAGTTTGTAATCCATCTTTATTGCTTATAATATTTGGATTTACTCCACGAATATAATTTTCTAGTTCCTCTTTACTTATATTTTTAGTGTTCATACTAATACTCATACCCGTCTCTTCTAACTTATCAAGATCATATATAAGGTCCGCACTAACCATTCCGGAGGATCCTTTAGTGCTAATAACGGCTCTCTGTAGACGGGAAATATCATCGTCCCCTACATATTCTATATTACGCGCATTAGTTTTTCCAATATCGCCATTAGCAATAGCTTGCATCTGCGATGCGCCACCTCCTACCATTTGAGTTGACCAGGACCATAAATTATTAAAGTTTTCATTAAATTTAGCAGCTTCCTCCACTTTCCCTTTTGGAAGTTCTGTATATGCCGCTTCTTCATTATAATTGCCAATTTTAGTTTGCGCTTTAAAACGAAAATCCACTAACCCCTTTGCAATATTTGGCTTTACTCCTGCTTTTTCAAGAGAAGCACTAGTTTTAGAAGCATCTTCGCTATTTTTAGCGGTATTTTCAGAATAAAATTTTTGTCTACTAATTACTAATTCTTTATCCTCTTTTGCTTTTTTTTCAGCTTCTAATCTTGCTTCTTTTTCTTTTGCTTCTCGTTCTTTTCTTGCAACATTAAAGCTTTCCGTAAACGTTTGACCAAGGGTACCCAACATCTGGGCATAGATCATGGCAGAATCGTCTTTTATTATAGTTGGATTATCGTATGCACTCATGTATTATATTTTTAATTTTTTATTACCCAGTTGTTTTTTCCTATGTTCCACCCACTCTGCCTAAATTACCGACAGCAGAAACAACACCTTGAGCAGCTCCTCCTATTGCTGCTGCCTGAGCTGCATTTGCCGATGCTTGGTTTTGCATTGCTTGTGTTAAAGCACCTGCTTCTCTACCTAGGTCCGCATTAGTTCTATCTTCCTGTGCTGCAAACATAAATTGTTTACCAGCAGCTTCAGCTCCTTGAACTCTTTGTCCTTCGCTTATTTGAATTGATTGTAATCTTTGTTGCTCTGCCATCTTCATTTGATTGCGTTCCATTTCACCTTGAGCTTTCAGTTTTTCATTTGACGCTTCTTGTTGCTCAATACTTGCCGCAACTCCTTTTTTACTTTGTAATGCAGCTTGCGCTAATGCGGTTGCTCCGCCAGCACTTGCCCCTGTGGCTCTTAATGTATCTAATGTGTTTGCTAATGCAATATCTGTTTGCTCCATTTGCATTTCTGCCGCTTGAGTAGCCACCCCTAAATTAGCATAAGGATTTGTTATCATTCCTGATAAATCTTTTGCTAAACCACTAAGGTTTGTTGTTGTTGCATAAGGATTCGTTATAGGTTGTCTTGCCCTTTTAATTGCATCCATTTCAGCTTTTGCTCGCGCTGCATCATTACGCGCACCTTTTGCTGCTTGACTTGCTTGATGTGATGCTACTGCACCTCCTATTAATGAGGCACCGGCCCCAATTGCTACTGCTGTAAATCCCGCCATATTATTTTAATTTTTTTGAAATTTCATAAGAAGGTATAGGATCAATTTTATATCCTAATATCTTATGTATATCTATTAAACTTTTATTTCTAGTAAAACTAAAAATTATATTATATCCATTAATTTTAGCTACTTCTTCTAGACTATCTATTAGTAACATCAAATTAGTTTTTCTATCCTTTTCTTTATATTCAGGATTGGAAATTATCCAATCTAATAGTGCACCTTTTGAATTTGTTAAATACAAAAAACCGGCTGCTATTAAGGTATCTCCTTTACAAATCATTAATCCACCTAATCCATTTAAAGGTAATAAATCCCTATTCATTTCCGGCCATCTCCACCATTTCCACCATTCTTGTAAAGTTTCCCAATCTGATTCTTGTAATGCTCTTACAGTTAATTCCATTTTATTTAATTTAATATGATGATTCTATATATTCTGATGATACCGCAAATAATTCACTGCGTTTTTGTAATTCGGCATTGTTATAATTTAATATAGTTGTTGCGTACATACCTTTAACTCCGGTCATTGATTTACCCCACACTATTTCTCCGCTTGAAGGTGTAGATATATTTATAAGATTTGCAAAGTATTTATCTTCTTTTCTTTTAAATGAGTTTGTAAACAATTGAGATTCCATATCCTCTAAAGTATATATTTCTATTGCTCTTGTTACTGGAGCTGAAATATCTGTTTCAGTATAAAATTCAGAAACTTCCCATCCAGGTTTTCCCTCATAATTTACTGTCTTAAACGTTTTTACTAATGACACATCTGGATTAAATATAAGTTCAACTGTAGAAATATTATTTTGTCCATAAAAATTACCCCATCCACTATTAGAAGGTGAATAATGTTTCCAAATTTCACCATTTTTAAATGTATAAAAGTTATTTCTTAAACTGCTGCCATTATTAGGTTTGTAATCATAAAAGCTTGTCCATCCTTGTACATCTTCATCAAATGACAATGTGTTATAAGTCCCGTCTCCATTTTGTAATGAAACTACATACTCTTTATTATGTATATCCCACATCCCTAATACTAAATTGCTATCACCAAGAGCAGAGAGTTTATCTCTAAAGAAACTACTCATCCCGTATTCTGAAATTTCAGTTATACCATCTTGTGATAATCTTAATACAACACCTTGATTTCTGTCTGTAAAGTATTTTCTATAGCCATAAACAGCAAAACTTTCAGGATTATTAGCAATACCATAGTTACCAGCATATGCTTGCACCTGACCAATTACAGTAGCCCCAGATGTCGTCATTGGTTCTCCTTCAGCAGAATATACAGCGTCTTTATCAATTAAGGCTCTACTTACTTTAAATTCTTGGAATATCGTAAGGTTGGTATCTTCTGAATATAATTTTTGGATAGAGCCATTGTACGGATCTAAACTTCTTGTTATATCCTCGCCAACGGAAAATTGGTTTATATTATTAATTCCTGTTCTTGAATTAAATATGCCTGAGTATATTAAAGAACTTTTTCTATGCTGCTGTGTAAGCGTATCTTCTACAATATAAGCTTTAACCCCTAAGTCAACATTTGTATTATTATATCCGCCTCTAATTCTTGCTTCTTCTACAAACCAATCTGTTGGGATAGGTAAATCAGAAGCTGCGTAGGCATTTGGTATATACGTAAAATCTGTTATTGGCCCAAAAGATAATGTTGTGCCACCTGCTATTGTAACAACTTCACTTAATTCAAATTCTTCGTCATTAATCTTTCTATATATTGTCGGCAAAGGATTAGGAGCGTCATCCCAAGTAACCGTTTGACCAACACCTATATCTGGATTTGCTTCTGTTAAAATTATAGTAGCAGTAGTAACAGCTCCGTCTAATATTCCAGTTGTATTTTCAACCTCTACTATCGTATCTAATTTCTTTAACCAGAAAGAGTTAAAAAATTTTAATTCTAATATTGCAGCCATATTTTATAATTACGTTTTTTTTATGGTTTTTAATTTATTTTAAGCATTATATTATGGTGCTACTGGCTCTTCATAATACATATTATACCCATAATTAAAAAATGTATTTGGAGTAGAAGTACCGCCGGCCCAAGCTGTTTGAGAATTTGGATGATATAAAACCTGTTCTTTCACTTCCCCTTCACTATTAAATTCGGCACAATAATAAGGGTAATCGGTAAATTCATCAGTATTGTCTGGGTCATAATTTTTAGTTGTTTGAAATACATAAAATCTATTAGCAAACGGAGGAATCCATTTTTGAGTAAAGTTGGGGTCTGTATAAAATCTTCTTACTTCAGTGCCCTCCATAGTATTAGCATAAAGCGCTCCAGTCTCTTCATTATAGGGTAAAGTACGGAATACTACATTACCTCCTGATAAAGACGGAACATTTGGAGCTGACCCAGGATTATCTAATTGTATAGTTATTTCTTTAGGATTATCTATATTAACATTAACTACTTTACCAACTGCAGTATTACTATCTTTTGTTATAGTAGCTCTAAGCCCTGGGGTAACTTGATTATTAACAGTTGTTAATACAATATTAACTATTGGATTTCCATTAACTATTGCTCCAGAAGATATTGGAAGTAATGGAGATATATAAGTTATTGTTTTTCTAGCGTCTTGCGTATCATATGGTACAGCAGATGTGGTGGTTCCTCCAATTTTAACAACACCCGTATAATAAGTATAAGGTGTTACTATAGGTACTTCAAAGTTAGGAGGATCGTAAGAATAATTTGCATCCTCACCGCTAATAGAAACAAACACATTGTCTCCTGAAGCATTGCTGCCACCAGCATTAATTTTTACCCCAACAGCCCATTCATACTTAATATCAGGGTCTGGAGATGCTTCAATTGTAAAAGATGTAGTTATAATTTTTGATACGTCCGATGTACTTATAACCGATAATTCAGGGGAAGTGTAATTAGGTCCTGTTAAAGGTGGAGGACTATCCAAGGTATTGTTTTGAGTTTCTATTAAATTCCAACCTACTCCTAATGGATTTGCAATATCATATACCCTTCTATATAAATATATTGAAAAAGAACCACTAGCTATAGCATTATTCTCAACATTACAAGGGTCTGGAATAGGTATTTCCATTTGCACTTTTATTCTATATTCGCCTGTTGTTAATCCAATTGGCACTATATCATCAGGAGGTACCGGTAAATTATTAGCATTAACGACCTCTACGTTAACAGCAGTTTGATAATTTGATCTATCACCTAATCCTGGCATTAAAGGTAAGTCTTTATAATTAGTCCCAAATTCTCCAAGTTTATTTGGTCCTATATAAATCATACCATAAGGATAACTATTTGTTGAACTGCATCCAGTTCCGCCAACTATATCTGAGGTGCTTGTAAAAATAGGCCTTAATAAAAAAGGTACTGGGCTATCTCCTACATTTATATTTAATTCAATTGTATCAGACAATGTGCCTAAATCCGTGTCTACTGGATCCAATGGCTCTCCATTTTCTGTATTAATAGCGTCTTCTACTTTTATGTCTAATGTATACCCACCCAATGGTATATTAGGGTTTATTAAAGTTAATACTCCTGTATAAGGTTCTATATTAAAAGAAGGAATAGCAGGTGTTGGAGATACGCTAATTATACTCCATTTTAATCCGGTTGTTGCATTTGAATAAGATCCATTATCAGCTGTTAAAGTTGTAATGGTTGTTGCAGTTTGAGTTATATTATAATCAACTACTGAAGTTGTTATAATTGGAGCATTATTATGTAGTCTACCATTAAGTGTTAACGTAGTGGTTGTAGAAGGGTTATCAAGGTCTACAACACTAAATGTAAACACATAGGATTCTAAAACACCAGCATTATTATTAAATACAAAATTACCTGCATAATCAGGAGCGCTAGGCTTTTTAATATATAATCTATATTCTGAATCTAATCCTGATTCTAATCCAAAATCACCGGTTCTAATATTACCAGCGCCATCAATTACTGATAATACTGTGACTGTTGTGTTTCTTAGTATAATTCCGTTTTGATTTAATACAGTGAATACGTCTGTTATATATTTTGAATCTTCAGCACCCTGTATTTCTTCATCTCCATATGGATCTTGCCATTCAAAATGAGTATAATCAGGGTCACTAAAACCCGCGGGACCATCAAATCCAGTTAATACATCGGCATTTAAATCTGATATTAATCCAGTAGTTGCGGTTTCCCAAAACAATTCTAATATGGTTTGCTCTGGTCTTGTTTCATATACACTTAGAAATGGTATCATATCTGAAGCCATTACCCCAATTTTATTAACTGTAGAAACCCTACCTATTAAAGGGCTGTTTTGTAATTGATAAAAATTTAACGCGGCTGTTCCACTTAAATTATCTACAGAATTATCAAGGAAATTAAACTCAGTGGCAGTAGCAATAGATATTACTGTATCCGCTTTTCTAGTTGGAAAATATTGTTTATTTTCAGCTCTTGTAATTTTAAATGTTACATAATCACCCCAGCCTGGGTCTGGATTTTTAATTGGATTTTCCGCCGCTGTTAATACCCAGTTAGGGGATGATAATGTTATTGTACCTGCGGTTCCATCAACAACATTAGATACAACAACTGTATCTCCAAGCCATCTATATGTATTAGGTATTGTTCCTCCTGTTGCAGGAGGTGTTGGGGTTGTATTAGGAATAGGAGTGTTGGCCTGGTCACATTGGATGCCATCGCCCGGTTTTATTAAAGGCCAATCTTCATTACCGGCTGTTGTAGTATCATAAAATATTTTTATTACCTTAGCCGAATAATCAGGAGCTTCTCCTGTTATTTCAAGTGTATCCTCAGTGTTTTCAACTCTACCATACAATTGAACGCTACTTCTATATTGTTTTTGGTCTGGCCCAACTTCCGTTAAATCTCTTGGAACCTTATTTATATTGTCATTTATTAATACAATATGTGAGGTATTGCCTGTTTCACTAACGGGAAATTGTGTAGTATTTATTCCGTTTTCTAATGTAGGCGTAGTTGTTCCTCCGCTAGTAGTATATACAACCTGTGATCCTGAAGTTTGATTTTTAGGATACCCATTTAATATACCCGGCAAATATACATTATAATAATCTTGCTCTTGTTGTTTAATAACTATTTTATACGAATACCATCCAATAGGGTTATATTCATATGCAAATTTAATATCTTTTACTAGTCCACCTTGTGGTGTATATTTGTATATATCACCTACTCTGCCGCTAGTGGTTATTGTATAAGAACCTGAATATGGAATAGCAGGTGTTGGAGATACACTAATTACTGTTACATAATCTGTATAAAACCCTCTCATTATATTTCCAGGAAGAGGTATAATATTAGCTACTTCTTCAGGCTCTGGTGGGTCTAAAGTAAAAGTATATGTAGTATCGGTTATTGTTGATGCTGTAATTGCAAATCCAGAATTTGAAGTTGGTATTGCGTATAATCCTGGTTTACCTGCGGATAAATCCTTTTGCTGGTCTATTGGAGTGTTTAAATATAATATTAAAGTATCACCAAACCAAGTACGTACATCTTCAAATAATACTGAATTCTCATAACTTGAATAAACAGTAGATCCCTTTGTATATTCTCCGTCCACAAATGCTCCTAATAAATCTACAGATGATAATATAACTGGAGATTGCCTACCAAACTTATCGGCAATTATAAATCCAACTTGATAATTTCTATTCTTTTTTAATGTATGATTTGGATATTCTATAAAATTAGTTCCTGTTGTAGATTTAGGTTGAACAGATATATTATAATTTATAGAGGAAGGACATGTGTATTTATCATAATAATTACCATAAATTATCCTATTACCTGCTGATTCTTGAGCTTTTGCTCTAACAGGAACTTTATCATATACTCTTGTAGTTTGATCCTCTGGTAATGTTCTATATGGTTTTTGAGATTGATAAGGCTGCACGTAATAATTATTATTAGTATTAGCCTCTGTATTTATAGAAGAAACAGACAATGTTTCAAAAACTTTAACAGCAAGTGCGTCAGACTCTTTATATAAAATATCAATTTCTTTTATTTTATAACTTTGAGTTAGATTAGCTAATTTATCTGGAAATGGAACAATTAATTCAATATTGTTTACATTGTTTTCAAACCAATTTATAACCGTACTTCTATATGCATCTGTTTCATTACCCGCAATAAAAAATCCTTTCTGTTTTGGTATATAGGCTATTTGCGTAAATGGAGCCATTAAAGAGTATTCGTTGTCGTCGTACTTAAAACGATAACTAAAACGAACATATTTATCCTCTAAGAAAGCAGGATCACCAGGCCAACTAGGGATAGATGATTTGTCAGACATAGTGGATATTAAAAAGGTTAATTCCTCTCCTTCTTCAATCGTGCCTGGAAAATCCTCATAAAAAGTAACCTCATTATCTGTAACATCTACAACAACACAAAAATCTGCTCCTGATATATTTGGAGTTATTAATGTCATACCAGGTACAATTCCTACGGGATTTACAACTTCTATTTGATTTCCTGTATAATTTCCATTTGAAATAGTTGTTACTTTTCTATATAACGTTATAGGGTCTACAGGGGCATATTTAGCCACGGATATTTGCTCTTCAGTAGTATAATAATTAGGGTTTGAAGCATTCGATACATTTATTTTTCTAGGTTGATTTCTATTATCAGTCCAGAATAATAATCCTTCAATTAAATTTACCCCAGTTATTCTAAATTGTTTATTTTTAGCAAAATTTAAAAATAGCCCGGACACTAATGTTGTATAATCCTCGGGAGAATCAAAACTGTACATAGTTATTTTCATATTACCTTCTGTTGGTAATATAATATTGTTTGGATCTGGATCAGTATAATCTGTTAAGAATTGGAATATACGATTGTTTTGATTATCCATAAAGGAACCAATGCATTCTAGTCCAGGTATATAGTTTGGATTAGGCGTAGTGGCGCCTGGGATAAATTCAGAATTATTTGTTAACGTAAGTAATTCATTTCCAAGTACATTTTCTAATGTACCAATATCATCTACTTCTGATTTACCTACTGAAATATTGTTAGCCCTTCTATATTCTCCGTTAGGTACAAGTCTATCATCTAGATCTTGATTCATTCTAGATTTTAGAAAACTATTTTTTACTTCACCCATATTTTTTAATGTTTAATCCATTTAGATTTGCCTCTAAATACTTGAGTTATCTCTTCTAATTTAATATTTGAAAGTCTTATTTTAGCATTTCTTAGTTTAGCTGATTTGTCTTGCTGTAGTCTTCTAACAAGATATTCCTGAACTCCCGACCGATGCGATAAAATAGCGTGCAATATATAAGCATACATAGCTTCCTCTGCCATTTTAGGAACTCTTGAATCTAAATCATATGCTAATCCATCTGATATGTATTCTAATACAATTAATTTGCCAACTAGATTACTACTAAAAGATATTTTATTTTCTCTATCATTTATAGAGAAGTATCCATTCATATTTGCATATTGCGGATCTAAGCCATATAATCTACCAAAGAATCTATCTTGTACCCAATTGTCTCCATTATACCAACCGTTTTCTAAGTTTGTATTATCATTTACAGCTGGAAATATATTATTATGGTTCCATCTTTGCTCTGTTAAAGATACTCCCTCTATATTATCATCAAAATTATCCTGTATTGGGACTCCTCTAGAATCTTGTATTGGATTTTCATAAGGATTGGTTGTTAATGCATTTACAGGATATATAGGATGCTTAACCCCATAATCATCAATCCATGACATCTTAACATAATTAACATAGTCTTGAGGTATAACAACACTTAAACTATGCGGTATATTTAATTCCTGCGATTTAATACTTTTTAATGTATCATAACTAAATTCCTGCATTGCGCGCTTGGCATGGAACACAACATCAGTTCTTTTTACATCACTTATTAATTTACCAGTACCAACATAAGCAACAATAAAGTTGTTTATAATATCATTTAAAGCAATATAAGAATAGCTACCATAGTTTTCTTCTACAGTGGTACCAAAAGCATCATGATCGCCATAATTACCACCATCTAATATTTTTAATTGAACAACTAAATAACTATTATGTGTAGGTAAATCTTCTCCAAACCAAGTAATTGTATTCCCTACAACATCATAAGGCTCAATAACTTCTATAAAAGTATCAGGTAATCCGGTAGGGCTCCAATACAATTTAAAATTATTTAAAGCATAATTAATTTCATTAGGATCAGAAGCATAAAATACTAAATCTGTATTAAATGTAGTTGTAAACTCAGAAGTCCAAGTAGCCGGTTTTGGAAAGTCCGGAGCAGCATATATAATTTGAAAACCCTGTGCTCCTTCGTAGTATTGTCTATTTGTTTCGGTAATTAAACCATTATTAGGTGTAGGCATTTTTTATTAACTTTTTGAATTAATACTTTCTGTTTGAACTTGTGATGCTGCAACTTGAATTATTTGAGGATCTTTTATTACTACTCCCGAATACAATAATATTCTTGTTATAACATTTGTTTGCTCGGAGATCATTAATTCAAATTGTTGTGAAGTATTTGGATTATATGTATATGTATAATATGGAGGGGTTGCGGTAAAGTTCCATATAACATCTTTTGGTTTACGAACATAAGATGCTGATATACCTGATGATATATCTTTTGGATATATATATATTTTATTTTCTTCATATATATATATAGGGTATTTTTTTGATGGTTTTGTTAAAGGAGATTGATTTATATATAATAAATTATTTCTTTGCTCTCTTTGTACCTCAATCTCATCATTATATATTACAGTACCTAGTCTATAAAAATCATTTGCTGTTACAGTAACAAAAACACTAAATACGGTTGTTGGTATTGTTGTTAAAGTTAATATATTATTAGCAATAGAATATTGCCCAGGGTATACCAATACATCATCAAAATAAACTTTTATTACTCCATTTTGTATTTGTGCTTGGTTTAATGATGTTAGTGCATAATTTGATTGCCCAATAACTGTTGAAAAAATAGGTTCAGAATATATTGTTGCTCCTGAAGAAGTAGGAAGTATCCACATGCCCGTACTTACCAACGAGCAGTCACCTATAGTTTTAAATACAGCTATTTGCTCATCTAAGTTTTTAATCCTATCAGCATATTCACTATCATTATCTGGAACTCTTAATTGTTGATTAAGATTCTCAAAATAATTTTCAAATATTTCAAGTTGTACTTGAGTTGCTATTTTATTAAACTCGTCAGGGGTCATATAACCGCGCTGCTCTTTATTAAGTATTAATAAAACTGTTTTGTAAACTGTATCTACGTTTATTGCCACTTTGCTTATTTTATTATAATATTAAGGCGGTAACCAAAGCCACCGCCTATATATTAATATTACGTATTATTTTAATTTTTTCTCTATAGACTTAAAGACCTCTACTCCTTCATCTGTTTTAAAGAATGCTGCCATAGCTGAGTATGGATTTTCATCAAAAGGTACAGTCATTAATTTTCTATTATTCTCACCCCAATGGAATGTTCTATTGTCTGGTGATAGTTTTATGATATTTGATTCAACTGCTCTAATAGCTATATTTCTAAGTTGTACATTATCATCATTTGCCAGCTCTATGAACAAAGAAGGGTTGTTTCTTGCTAACAATAACAAATCTCTTTTTATCTCCTTAGAGCTCATCTTATTCACTCTAGAACCAACCTCAACTCTAACAATGGATTCTGCTTGATCAATATCCATCTCTAAAGCAGCATTTAACGCCATTACTTCTAATTCAAGATCTTCTAATTCATCTTCGGCTTCTAATGTTGGATCAAACTCAGTATATTTAATATTTAATCCTGGATGATAAAGTGATAATAATTTTTGTAAGTTTTGTTTTTCTTTAGGTACATTCAATATACCATTTTCAAATATAATATGGCCTAAAGTTGATTGACCTTTTTGTTGTGATACTAACGGAGAGTTTTGATTAGTTGCATATCTTATCTCTTCTTGTTCTCCTGTTTCTTTATTAAACCATAATAAAGGGTATCTTAAAGTATGCTTACCTTGCAATGTAAAAGTTAAAGGTGCATGACTATCAGATATAATATAAGTTCTATCTTTTATTACCCAAGTATCTTTTAACGTTTTTGGTTTTATTTCTTTTGGTACAATTGTTTCTTCCATAGTAATTGTATCCACATCAAATTCATTTGATTCTAATTCTTTTTTTGTTGTTGGTTTTGTTGCCATAATATAATATAATTTAATAAATTTTTAAAAGGTAATAATTACCCCCGTCAATTCAACGAGGGTAATATCACCATGTTTGTTATGTAGAAGCTGTGAACAATACGAAATTGTTAGCCGCTTGAGTAACTAAACATCTCTCAGATAAGAAATGCACTTGCATTGCATCAAGATCAGAAGTATAAGCACCTCCAACAGATCCAGTGATCCAAGATTTCATTCTTCTATCGTCAGCTTGGTTAGCTCTATAACGAACGTGTAAGAATGGTCTACGGATATTAGTACCTAATTGTTGATCATATACAGTTGATGTACCAGCAGGAACAAGGATACCATCAATAGATGTGTTAGCCATACCTCCGCGAGTAGATGCATCATTTAGATATTTCCAGTCAGTTTTGTAGAAATCATAAGATCCACGACGGAAACCAGAGAAACCTAAGTTCAATGCCATTTGCTCAGAGTTTTCAAATAAACCGTAAGCTACACCACCTGCTGCACCAGCAGATAAAGAAGCAAGCATATCATCAAAGTCAAGAGAAGTTGCACGGTTTAAGAATAACATGTTTTCTTCAATAGCCCCTTGAGTATCTAAGTTCTTCAAGATCGAATCAAAGTCACTAAGTCCACTTGCAGCAGAGAAGTTGTTTACAACATTACCTCTTTCTTTAACAGCAGAGAATAAACCTTGAGTACCTTTAATTTGGTTAGATCCTAATGTAGAACCACCACCAACTAATTCACCTTCGATTACAGACATTTCTAAGTAATCTTCAAAACGCAATCTTGTTTCAGATTCTGCTTTTAAGTACCATAAGAATCCAGAAGCTCCATCTTCAGTAGCAACTTCAACCCATCCAATTTGAGCAGTATCAGAACCAGAAATTTGGTATCTTTCTCTTACAATGATTGGCGAATTACTATATTGAGTAAATGAAGGAGTTACTGAGTTTATAGTAGCATCAGTTGTTCCTTTTTTGAATTCAGAACCGTATACAAAGATTTTAAGATCTGTTGCTCCAGTAAAGTTTACAACGTTACCAGCACCAGTAGTCAAATCTAATTGAGTATATGGTTTAACAGTAACAACCGCTGGGTTTGTAGCTCCACCTGTTCCAGTAGCAGCATCAGCAGTAGATGCAGTAACATAAACTTTAAGTTCTTTTCCTGTAGAAGGACTCATAACTACTAAAGTTTGTCCAACAGAAATAACGTTATTAACAAAAGAAGAACCTGTTCCACCCGTAACAAAAGTTAAAGTTGTAGCAGAAGCACAAGTTACATCTTTGTAAGCAATGTGTAATCTATTTTGTTCAGACCAAACAACTTGATCAGAAGACATTGGCATTTCAGCTCCTACCATACGTAAGAAACCAGATAAAGTTCTATTACCATATCTCTCTACTTCTTGTTCGTAGATTTCTGGTAAGTATTGTTGTGCAAAGTCATTACCACTACCATCTGTAAAGTTTAAGTAGTTAGTATCTAATGCTTGCTGTTTTTGAGACGGTTTAATTGAACCGAATTGAGGCGTAACATTTGCCATAGTTTTTTAATTTTTAATTGTTAAAATTTTTTTGTTTGGATCCTTAATTTAGAGGAATCCTCACTGCTTATAGATTTGACTCTAAGTCCATTAATGAATGGCTCACTAGCTGTTCTAGGAGCATCCGTACTTGGATTTTTAGAATTGCTAACTACCTGTTTAACAGCATCAGCTTTTCCTTGTTCATAAAAATGAGCAGCAATTTTATCAGCATTCATTGCTGAATACAAAGCCTTATGATAACCCGGTACATCTGATACATTACCTTCTTTATCCAGAAACTTTCCTATAAAGGTTTGTATATTTGATTGAGTTTCGGCAACTTGATTCGGATTCTGAACATTATATCTAAATCTTTTTTCACCTAAGTTATATTCAAAACCTTTGAATTCATTGTTGAAAAGACTAGACGTTTGTTTTTTAAACGCATCTTGTTGTTGAGCCACTTTGTTTTGCTCGGTATTATATCTATTGAAAAAATCAACAGCTTTTTGTTGTTCTGCATTAACGCCAGGCCTTGCCTTGATCTCTGCATAATATTTTTTCTTTGCTTCTTCTAAAAAGGTTTTAGCCTTTGAAATTTCTTCTTTAAATGCTAATTTCTTTAATTTGATTTCTCTTTCATCATCAATATCTTCATCAAAAAAGAATTTATCTTCCAATAAAAATTCTACTTCATCTGCATCTAAATGCGGTTTAGTATTTTTATAGTATTCTTTTAATAGAGCAACATTATTTACATTTGAATAATCTGCATTTAGTCTAACATAATCTTCAATAGTTCCACCAGTCTCTTGCATAAAAGAAACTAATTTCTCTATGTTCTCTGGTAATTGAATATTGTTACTGTCTTGTTCTTGTGTGTGAAATTGCAGTTCTTCTTTAATATCTGCAACCTCTTTCTTTATTTCTTGTTCAAAGATTTCTTCAATAACATCTTCAGTGGCCCCTTGGTTTCCTTCGCCCACTTCTTGCAATCCCATTTCGGACTGTTTATCGCGTAACACGCTTTCATCTGTTGCTTGCTCTTGAATGGCATTTGTTTCTTCGTTAGGGATTACTACTTTTATTGGTTCCTCTTGCTTTGTTGTCAAATCAACCTTAATAGGTTCATCTGTTCTGTTTAATTTTCTTACTGAAGGTTTTTTTGTTTTTAATTTAAATTCTCCTTCTTGTTTTACTTCTTCTGACATAATATGATAATATAAAATTGGTTAATAAGTTTATTCCATTTGTAACATTCCTCCTAAATCATTAATTAAATTTTCCGCATTATTCTGAAAATCTTTTGGTAAAGAATCGTTCTTACGTTGATCTATTAATTCTGATTGCTGGGTGGCTTGTATTTTTGTTCTTTCGTCTTTTCTATTTTCTAATTGATTAAATTTATTAGTATCTGCCTGCACTTTTAATTGTGCTAATTGCATATCATAATTAAATTGTTCTGCCATCAATTGTTTTTTAATTTGAGCCTCTGTTTGTAATCTTTGAATTTCAAATTGAGATTTGGCTTGTTCAATATTAATTGCTTCTTGTGTTAATGCTTGCTGTTTTTGAACTTCAAACATTGCTGCTTTTTCGGCATTCTGAGAATTAGCATCTGCTTGTGCTTGTATGTTTGCTAATTGCTGTTGTTGTACTTGCGCTTGTTTTCTTTTTCTTTTTAACTTTAATAATTGATTTGCTAATTTAAGATTTCTAACTTGTCTTATATCAATAGCGTCTTCTAAATCAATCCCTTGGTTTTGCAAAGAAACTTGTATGTTTTGTTCTAATTGCGCTTTTTCTTCTTCGTCTGGTTCAATTTCTAAGAAAATACCAAAGTCATGTAGATTTAGTTTTTCCATTTCTTTTAAAACATCTACATTATAAGTTGATATGCTTTGTTTTAATGAATTTGCAGTTAAAGGGTTGTCTAAACAATCTGCAATACGTAATGATATATTTTCACAAATTCTTGTAGTTAAATATATACTAGCATCTTTTATATGGCGCGTTGCTACGTTAGAAGCGTTTGCTGCTATCTTTTGTAATCCTACTAAAGCATTTGAATCTGGCTTGCTACCATCAACAGCTTCATTAAGTCCGGTAACATCTCTAATCATCTGCAAGTAATACTGATAAGTTTGTATTAAACTTTGTATCTTACCTTGACCACTTGATGTTGTTAATTCTTGGATAGGCACTTTGCCTCTATTTATTTCTCCATCTTGAGTTAAAGATCTACCTACGATACTACCAGTTTGGAAATACATATTTAATGCTTCTGCTGGATTATATTTTGTGCCATTACCCAAATCAACTTCCATTAGCCCATCAACATCTAAGAATACCCCATCAGGCACTACTCTAGACATAACTTGTTGAAGTTTTAAGTGAGTTAATTGAATCATATCAGCAAATGAAATACACTTAGAAACAATTGAATCAATTCTACCCTTATACATTCTAGGGGCAGCTATATTATAATTCATTCTAACTCTTGTGGTATCTGCATATGGACGAGTCATATCATTTGACAACTTCCATTCCAACATCATATTAGTACCTATGATCTTTGCTCCTGTATACAATACTTCTATTGTTCTTGATACTCTTTCAAAATTATCACTTGGAGGAGGATTAAATGAATCAGTTTTTTCAATTACCTTCTCTAATCCATTCTCATTGTTTTTTATTTTAAATACTTGATTCATATAAGTCTTATACTCAAAATATAATACTTGTACTGTATTCTCATCATAATTACCCCATCCTTGTATGTACTGTCTATTTCCAGGCATCTGTTGGATTTTAAGAAGTTCATCCTCAGATATATATGGGAATTCTTTTTTTAATTCTGGTATAGTTACCGCTTTAACTTCCCCTGCATAATAAATATCCTCAAAGTTAGGGTCTTCAGTATATGAATAAACTAAATATGCAGGATCCACATAATCGACCGTAATACCTTCAGATTTATTATAGGATGTTTTAACCGCTGCAATACCAATAGTGGTTAAATCATAGTTAAGTCTTTTTCTAGTAAGATCGTATTTATTAGTTTTTAATACGGTATTTATTGCCTCCTCCTCTGCTATCTCAATAGATTGCTTATAAGAAAGCTGAATATGTAATTCTAATTCATCTAATGTAGCAGGTAAATCAGCTGGCGGAATATTTGATTTTGATATATCTATTCCAAATTCTTGTTTATTGCTGCCTATTAATTCTTTATTAGCCATATCAAATTTTAAGGCCGATGCGTAATTCATACGCTTTTTTAAAGAATCCGGGTCTTGTGCAAATGCTTTTACATCATAAGTCTTTTGAGATATACCATTAGCAACTATATCAACAAACTTTGATAATATAGGTACAGGTGTCCAATCTAAGTTTAAGTAAGATAAATCACCATTGATTGATAACTCATCTTTATATTTTTGTACAGATTGTTCACCTCTTGCATATAACCTTAATCTATTAAAATTATTCCAATGTGTTAAATATCTATTGCCGCTAGTTCTCCCTTGGTTAAACCATTCTTGTTCTATAGCACGAGATACCTGTAATCCATATTCTTCAGAAGCCTTAGTAGCATCATCTACAACCTGACTAGGGAAAGCACTATTTGGATTTGTGTATATATTCATTTACTTAATAATTTTTGATGTAGTTCCTTCATTATTATATTTTCTAAAACCTAAAGGCACAGACACTATTTCTCTTTTTTCAGTTGGCATATATTTATTTTTGTTACAAGCCATTATTGCTAATCCTGAACTAATAGAGGCATCATGGTTAGTCCTTCTGGTTATATCGAATCTTGCCCAATCCTCTAAAGTATCCTGGAAGTACATTGTCCCATAACCTGTTTCAGTTAGTCCAACATAATCCTCTATTTCTGTTTCTATTGCTGCAGCGTGTGCTTGTATTATATCTTGAGAAGAGTTAGGAATTCCTCCTATTTCTCTTTCCGTTGCTGATAATTTAATAAAAGATTTGTCAGGTCTATTCATTGAGTAACCCCTGTAGCCTCTTCTTTTAAAATGATATAGTAATCTTGGTTTATTGTTTTCTGCAAGAATTGGCATACCGTAAAATATACAAGCCATTAATACATCTTCAAAAAATATTTCAGCGGTTTGTGGTCTTGATATATATTCTAAAAAGAATGTATTACTTGGGGCATCTTCCATTGAGAACTTTGTTCTTCCGTGCAATGCACCTTTAGATCCTTTGCCATCTGTTGTTCCTGATATATCATAAGGGTCACACCCGAATGCACCAATATGTTCATTACCAGGCCATTTCATATTATTCTTTGATATAACAATATTTTGCAAATGATATGGAGGAATCCATGAAATCAAGAATCTACCACTTTTATTCGGATAGAATATTACTTTTGTATCTTGGACGCCACCTTCCCATTGAAAATTGCCTCTAGTTAATATGTTTGAATTCCTTAGATCATTATTATAATCTATTTGTTCGTATATTTTTGTAAGATTAAACAACGATTGTTTTGTTTCATCTCTAAAAGCGTGTTGTTCTGTTCTTGGAAATTGTCTATAGTATTCATTTAATCCATCAGAATCGGACTTTAGTCCATCTACCTCATTCTGCCAATGCTCAATAACCCCATAATCTATTTCATTCCCATCAATTCCTTTGACCGGGGTTTTTGGAGTATCGAAGACAGGTATGCCATAAGTATCAATGAATCCCTCGTAGGACCATTCCATAGGTATGAACAAACTATATAATCCTGAATTAGTCTGTCCGTTGCGGTTTCTTTTCGTGACATCTGAAGCATAATATAGTTTTTTAAAATTATCTCCTCCTTTATCTAAAGCATTTGACGTTGAACCCATCATACACTTACCAATAATTCTACTACCTAATCTTAAACACGTTTTAGTAACTCTCCAGTTGTTTAATATATTATCCGGTCTTAACCATTTACCACTTTCATCATGAACCAGTAACTTAAGTTTTTCACCATCATAAGAGTTATCCCCTGTATTTTTCCAATCTATTGTTGTATCAAGGCCTTCCATTTCTTCTGGATTTTCTTGACTATCTAATTTTCTTCTTGTAAATTTAGAAGCAGGCACTCTATATGCAAGTTCTGTTTTAGGTCTATCCATACCATCTTGGATAGGTTTAAAGAAAAAGGGATAATTAAGAGAGATTGGAACCACCTTATCGGTAAACATTGTTTTAGCATCGGCCCCAGCTTTTGATAAGATTCCAAATCTTGAATCACTTGATATAGTTGCTTGATTAACTAATTCAGCAGATGACATAAAAGAAAATCCAGAACGTCTATTCTTTAAATAGCACATTCCATAACATCTTGGATCCGCTTTACAAGCTTCCCAGAATATAAAAAACAATCTATTTGATTCTCTAAAGTCTGGTGCACCAACATCTATTTTACTCCATTGCAAGTACATATAATGTGTACCAGTTACATATGTAGGAACTCCATTATTATAAAATGAAAAGCCTTCTTCTCTATGCTTAAACTCGTTGTCAATATAGTCATACCATTTTTCTTTGAAACTATCTGGATATTTATTCCAGTCAAAGACACTTTTTATTTTTTCAAGTTCTTTTGGTATTTTTAATTGTTCCCAGTATTGTTCTTCTTTTTTTGAATCTCTCTTAAAGGAGTTATCCATTAATGGTAGAGCAATCCTTAAGTTTTGTATCTCGTATATTTCTCCAATCTTACCTGTTTTACTAATAATAATTACATCATGGTCCTTATTATATCCGTATTTCCATTTATTATAACGATTCTGTTGTTTAATAATTGATGGTTTAATATGGTTTGGTAGTATCTTATAAAGTGTTTGTTCGTACATTATTTAGATCTCCCTTCTGCAAAACCTTTAAATTGTTTTATTGTAGGATCTTTTTCCTCTTCTTCCAGCATACGGGTTTCATCCTGTATTCTACTTAGAATTTCAAAAGCATCAAATATGGCTAACTTTTTTGTTGCTGCAGCATTCTTTAATTTATCCGCTGACAAGTCGTCCTCTCCATTATCTAAAATAGCTTCTTCAGCAACTTTAATTAACTCAAGTACCGCTTTGTGTCCAGCTTTTATGATATTATTTTTTGTTTCTTTAATATCCATTTTATTCAATATAATATAATTTTTTTATCGTTTCTTATATGCCTATAAACAATCCAATTATTTGGCCCAAGAGGGGTTATATTCTGCTTCGTTTCCTTTATATTCATATTTAATTATAATATCATTAGATTTCATACAATAAAGTCTTTGTCCATCAATAACAAAGTCAAATTCTCCATAAGGAGTATAACCAACAAGGTCTCCCTCGTATATTTTAAGCGCTTCTAAGGAGCTATTTCCGTATTTTAATATACCAATAAGCTTTTGTTCTTTATCTACGTTTAGATAGTCTTTATTTTTAATTGGCTTAACAAAGCACCTGTCTCCAAACGCTTTCCATTCACCGGTATTTTTATATAAATAAATTTGATCTAATTCACAAAAATATAAATCATCTTTAAAATATGATCTACTATTTTTTTTATTGCCTCTTATATCATAAAATACTCTAAAAACATTATGATGAATTAAAATTATATCACCAACTTTTATATTTGTATTATATGCTAATGGGATTGCAACAACTTCTGCAAAGTTATTTACTGATTTAAAGCTTTCAATTTTAGTATTGACTATTAGTTCTTTACCATCGACTTTAACTTTGTTATTGTATCTTTCCCCTACAGGCTTTACAATAAAAGAAAAAATACTTCTCATTAGTATTCCAAATCATATTCAACAGATATAGCCATATTAGAATTAAACTTTTTCCACGGCATTACTTCATCTCCTTTTTCAATGTAAATATTATATGAGTTGTCTTTCTCATCAAATAATATACCGCCAATTACATGACCCCCGTAAACATTTTGTCCCACAGAGTAATGCATTGCCTCATTTTTATAATCTGTACCTATACTAATTTTTCTAATAACAGAACTCATTAGTCTACTTTTTCTAATTTAGGTTCGTCTGTGTAAGCTATATGAGTATAAGAACCATCTTCGATATTAATATTAATATCCCCGTATTCTAATTGTAATTCTGATTTAAATTCTTCTACTTCTTTATTTACTTCTGCAATTTGGTGTAAGAAACCGTGCTTTTGAGATTCCAATAACCCTATATTAGTTAATAAGGTATTCATAGCTTTTTGTTGATTAACAATGGTTTCTAATTGTTTTTCTGTAATTTTGTTTGTGTTTTCCATTTGATTTAATTATTTGTTTATTTTAATTATCTATAAAGTAATATCTTATTAGTATCTATGCCAACTTTATCAATTATTTCTGTAACTACAATTGGTAAAAAAGTACCATTGGATATCCCTGATATAATCACAGTATCGCCAGGTTCATTACCAACAGGTTGCACCTCCAACGAGGCCAGGCCATCATTATTATTAGTCTCTCCCACATATATTGCCGAAGGAGGAAAAACAACGTTAAGGCCTATATCCTCCAATACTGCCACTATTGTTCCAAAATCTGGTTGATTACCATATTGTCCCATAATTTATTTTTTAAATATTCTATTATATATTTTTTGTTTTTTTATAGGCACTTCTAATACAGTATCCCCTGGATAACTATAATCTTTACCAGGTTGCATTACTTTAGAATTACCTTTATTATCAATACCTAAAACGGGAAACTCCACATTTTTCATAGTGATTTCCCCGCTAGGTATTACATTATAAGGTCTATCTTTATCAGGACTATTTTTTTTATAACCTTTTATTGATAGATTTTTCATATGCTTTATTATCTACTTCCTTTGTTTGCTTGTTTGTCTAAAGCTTTGATACCTTTCATTACTTTAGCACCAACATCTTTTGCTCCTTTAACAATAGCAGCTCCAATTTGTTTTGTAGGAGAAGCTTT
>Ga0114976_10000161_pt1 | contig 38441 bp, 38 predicted proteins | sample S_130805_EF_Meta_FD_87319 | JGI IMG/M metagenome (GOLD analysis project Ga0114976, IMG submission 87319) | Freshwater microbial communities from Lake Simoncouche, Canada to study carbon cycling - S_130805_EF_MetaG | ecosystem: Environmental > Aquatic > Freshwater > Lake | place: Lake... | reverse complement strand
TTGTTTATTGTTCACCCTGCCATCCGAAAGGAGAAAAGAACTAATAAACGGTACACTTATCGCCCCCCTACTTCTTTTCCTATTGGATGCTGCATAAAATTTAATGTAGTATTATGTCAATTAGAGCAGCTTTACAAGAAAGAATTTTAGTGATTGATGGCGCCATGGGCACCATGATTCAACGTCATAAATTATCGGAAGAAGATTATCGTGGAACAAGATTTGCCAATTGGCATTCCGATGTAAAAGGCAATAATGACCTTTTGTGTATCACACAACCAGCCATCGTTACTGGTATCCATTTAGAATACTTAGAAGCAGGTGCAGACATTATTGAAACCAATACCTTCAGTAGTACCTCTATTGCCATGGCGGATTATGATATGCAAGAACTAGCATATGAATTGAATGTAGCTGCAGCAAAATGTGTGCGAGATGCCATTCAACAATACAAAGTAAAACATCCCAATAGCAACGAAAAATATATTGCAGGAGCAATTGGTCCTTTGAATAAAACATTAAGTCTTTCCCCCGACGTGAACAATCCAGGTTTCCGCGCAGTCACTTTTGATGAAGTGGTGGTGGCTTATACAGAACAGATTCGCGGATTAGTGGATGGTGGTGTGGATCTTATTTTAGTTGAAACCATTTTTGATACACTTAATGCCAAGGCTGCGATTTTTGCAATCAAAGAATATTTCAGAAAAATAGGACAACCAGAATTACCGATTATGATTAGCGGCACCATTACAGATGCATCTGGTAGAACTTTAAGCGGACAGACTTTAGAAGCATTTTATACTTCTGTGGCGCATGCAAAACCACTGAGTGTCGGATTGAATTGTGCATTAGGTGCGCAAGAAATGCGAGCACATATCGAAGAGCTTTCTCAAATAGCCACCTGTTATACATCGGCCTATCCCAATGCAGGCCTACCAAATGCGATGGGTGAGTACGATGAGCAGCCGCATGAAACAGCTCATTTTATCGAAGAATGGGCCCAAAATAAATTCGTGAATATTGTAGGCGGATGTTGTGGGACTACCCCAGATCATATTAAACATATAGCGGATAATGTACGCAGCATTCAACCAAGAAAATTACCTATTGTAGACAAAACGATTTAAGATTATGAGTGATCAAATAATACATATTAAGCCCTATTTAAGATTAGCAGGATTAGAACCTTTAGTGATTCGTCCTGAAACAAATTTTGTCAATGTTGGAGAAAGAACCAATGTGACTGGATCTAAGAAATTTGCAAGACTGATTAAGGAAAATAAATACGAAGAAGCATTGTCTGTCGCCCGTCAACAAGCAGAAAGTGGCGCGCAGATCATTGACATCAATATGGATGATGCCTTACTTGAAGGCGTGAAAGCTATGACCACTTATTTGAATTTATTGCAGAGCGAACCGGATATTGCAAAAATCCCCATCATGATTGATAGCTCAAAATTTGAGATCATCGAAGCGGGTTTAAAATGTGTGCAAGGAAAATGTATTGTGAACTCTATTTCTATGAAAGAGGGAGAAGCTAAGTTCATAGAACAAGCCCATATCTGCAAAGCCTATGGCGCTGCAGTGATTGTGATGGCATTTGATGAAGTAGGACAAGCCGATACCAAAGCAAGAAAAGTGGAGATTTGCACGCGTGCCTATAAAATTTTAGTAGAACAAGTTGGGTTCGATCCAGAAGATATCATTTTTGATCCAAATATTTTTGCGATAGCAACAGGTATCGAAGAACATAATAATTATGCAGTAGATTTTATAGAAGGGACAAGAGAAATTAAAGCATTAATGCCCTTAGCAAAAGTGAGTGGTGGTGTTTCGAATGTGTCATTTTCATTCAGAGGCAACGATGCAGTAAGAGAAGCCATCCATGCCGTGTTTTTATACCATGCAGTGCAAGCAGGTATGGATATGGGTATAGTGAATGCAGGTCAATTAATTGTATTTGATGAAATTGAGCCTGAATTAAAAAAGCTATGTGAAGATGTGGTCCTGAATCAAAACAACAACGATAACCAAGCGACCGAAGCATTGATTCAATATGCAGATGCATTGAAGGCAAAAGGCGAAGACGCAGGACAAGTCGCAGAAGCCAATAGCAAAAAATTAGCATGGAGAACTGGTACAGTAGAGGAAAGGCTAGCGCATTCATTGATAAATGGAATTACCGATTTCATTGAAGCAGATACAGAAGAAGCAAGATTACAATATAGCGCCCCATTAGAAGTGATTGAAGGGCCATTGATGGCGGGTATGAATCAAGTGGGTGATTTGTTTGGTGCAGGTAAAATGTTTTTACCGCAAGTGGTAAAAAGTGCAAGGGTGATGAAAAAAAGTGTGGCTGTCTTGACGCCTTTTATTGAAGCCGAAAAAGAAAGATTAAAAAATGCATCCGCCAATCCAAATGGTCAAACAAAAGGACCTGCTAAAATTTTACTAGCCACGGTAAAAGGAGATGTGCATGATATTGGAAAAAATATTGTAGGTGTGGTATTGGGCTGTAATGGCTATGAAATTATTGATATAGGGGTGATGGTACCTGCAGATAAAATTCTTGCAGAAGCAGAAAAACACCAAGTGGATATTATAGGATTAAGTGGATTGATTACCCCATCACTAGACGAGATGGTCTACATTGCCAAAGAAATGAAACGTCGTGGCATGACGATTCCTTTAATGATTGGAGGAGCGACTACTTCTAGAATGCACACTGCGGTTAAAATTGCACCAGAATACAATGATGGTGTCGTTCATGTATTAGACGCATCAAGAAGTGTGACTGTGGCTGGATCATTATTGAATAAAGAAACAAAAAAGCCTTTCTTAGCAGAATTAGAACAAACCTACTTGCAATTAAAGGCTGATTTTGACAATAAAAAAACAGTGAAGCAAAGCATTCCTTATGCAAGTGCATTGGAAAATAAAGTAGCAATTGATTGGAGCGAATTTAATAGCACTGCACCAAGTTTTACTGGTAATAAAGCCATTGAAATAACAGATCTTTCAGTTCTAGTAGAATATATAGATTGGAAACCATTCTTTATTGCATGGGAACTCCATGGTAATTTCCCAGCCATCTTAACAGATGAAGTCGTTGGTGAAGTAGCTACTAAACTCTATCAAGACGCACAGGCCTTATTAAAAAAGATCATTGAAGAAAATTGGTTGACAGCAAAAGGAGCCGTTGGATTTTGGCCAGCAACATCTGCTGGTGATGATGTGATGGTTACGGACGGTTCAAATCAAGTTGACTTACATTTTTTGAGACAACAAGCAAAAAAAGCAGCAGGTCAACCGAATTTTTCCTTAGCAGATTTTATTTGTCCTGCCTCCGAAAACAAGACAGATTATATTGGTGCATTTGCGGTGACCATTCATGGTATCGAAAAGCATATCAAAGCATTTGAGGATAATTTAGATGATTACAATAAAATTATCTTGCAAGCATTAGCAGATCGTTTTGCAGAAGCATTTGCAGAATACTTGCATGTCAAAACAAGAAAAGAATATTGGGGTTATGCCAAAGACGAACAATTAGACAACGAGGCATTGATTCAAGAAAATTATGTAGGCATACGTCCAGCACCAGGCTATCCTGCTTGTCCAGACCATACCGAAAAATATCGCTTATTTGATTTATTGAATGCAGCAGAACATACTGGTATTAGCTTAACAGAAAGTTTAGCTATGTATCCAGCATCAAGTGTTTGTGGCTGGTATTTTGCACATCCACAAAGTCAATATTTTGGATTAGGAAAAATTCAGCAAGACCAAGTGGTCGATTATGCGAAAAGAAAAAATCAATCTTTAGAGTATATCACCAAGTGGTTGCAACCTGTGATTGATTAATCTTTTTGTCAGGTATATACTTATTAGATATGTAGTTAGAATAAAATAAGTATTAAACGTCTAAATCAACTAAATTTGACTACCCAATTTGATCCTGCTTAATGAAAAACAGCTTTTACTTTTTAAGTCTAGTCTTCACGCAATGTGTCTGTATTGTTGCATTTGGACAATCCAATCAAGTGACATTCGAACAAGTTCAAATGTATTCTAGTATTCAACCAGAGGGAAAATATTGGCGCCCCTCAGCAACACAAGTACAAGCATTCACTAGCATATTGGATTCTGCACTATTTAATCCATTACAACTTCAAAGAGACACAAGCTATCTAACTAAAATTAAAATTTTAAATAAATCAAATCAGATTGGAAAGCTAGTCATTGATTGGAGCCAAAGTGCCTCTTCGGCTTTTCATGCCTATTTAGAAATATATGAATTGCTACCAGTTCAAACTTTCAATAATTCAATGGTGAATGTCGTCATTCCAAAAAAAGATAGCATACAGTCCACTTGGTTTTTAACTTGTACCATTTTAGATCAAAATAAAAAACCCGTTTTTCAAAAAACGATTTTAATGGGTATAATCCCCATTTCCAATCAAGGTATTGGTTACCCAATGAATGTGCCTGTCACCACGCCCAAAAGCTTATTCAAAGCCATTCAATCTGGTATCAGCTATTTTGACAAAGATGGAGAAGAACTAACCTACATTGAAGCTAAAGTGCCTATCAGTTATGCTTCAGATAATTTTATGATGCCTTTGTTGCATGCTAAGCCAAGAATCTCAGTAGATACTAGTAAAGGTTTTATTCAGTTTATGCAAAATAATGCATTGGTTGTGCTAAGAACGCCAGCTGCAACCATGCAAAAAATTGACACGAAAGACAAAACAACCAATAATCCTTTTTTTGCTATTTTACCTGAAATAAAAAAAAGGACTAATACCATTTTTAAGGAATACTATCAAGCTTTACAACCCTTAAGGAATGTGAGTGAAAATAAAGATTATACACTGGAAGCCTATATTGAATTCAATCCAATGTTTGATCCGGAATTACCTGCCACCCCACCAATCCGATTTCTACCAGACAGTATTCATAAAATATTTTCCGACACCAATTTAATTGGCAGATTCAAAGTCATTGAGCAACCAGCGACTACTGGCTTCATGTTTAACTCAAATCAAATTTACAATGGGTATGACTCCAATTCGATTTATACATTAAATACAAAGTATCCAAAAGGCAACATCTTCCTATTTAAATCTATTGAAGGAACAATTGGTAAGGATGCCTTTAAAATCCTTTTCAATAATCAAATTGATGTTAGAATCATTTACATCAACAATGAGGCGATCATGGCGGCAAAAGGAAGGAATAAACCCAATTATTTAATTCCGATTCAGCAAGGGTATCCAAGTTCAATCACCACGCTTTTATTATTGATTGCGTATAGTGAAATTTTTCAGTCACCAAATTAAAGATGTATGCGCGTAGTCAGTTATAATGTGAATGGAATTAGAGCCGCCATCAAAAAAGGTTTAATTGATTGGCTCAAAGATTATCCAGTTGATATTTTATGTGTTCAGGAAACGAAAGCAAGTAGTACCGATATCGACCTAACTCTTTTTACCGATTTAGGATATCATATTGCTTGGTATCCTGCAGTAAAAAAAGGATATAGTGGCGTGGCTGTATTTAGCAAACAAAAGCCAAGTTTTGTGGAGCATGGCACTGGACACGAGATGAGTGATGCAGAGGGAAGAGTGATTAGAGTTGATTTTGGGGACCTCACCATCATCAATGCTTATTTTCCTTCTGGCACAAGTGGGGACCTTAGGCAAGCCTATAAATACCAATGGCTGGAAGAATTTTACAATTGGGTAGAACAACTCAGAAAAGAAAGACCGAATATCATTGTGGCTGGTGATTATAATATTGCACATCAAGTAATTGATATTCATGATCCAAAAGGCAATAAAAAATCTTCTGGTTTTTTACCGGAAGAAAGAGCATGGATGGATGAAATGCTTGCAACTAATTGGGTAGATAGTTTTAGGCATATGCATGAAGATACCATTGGTGCTTATTCATGGTGGAGCCAAAGATTTCCATCTGTTAGATTGCAAAACAAAGGATGGAGAATTGATTATCTTTGTACCACAAAAGAATTGTCAACAAAAATTAAAGCTGCATTTATACTTCCCGAAATAAGACATAGTGATCATTGTCCGATTGTTGTAGAAATAAAAAAATAAATCCATGTTTGTATACAATATTAGTTTTCAAATAGATCCTTCCATTGAATCAGCATGGTTGAATTGGATCAAGCAAAGCTTTATCCCAAGCTGTCTTTCAACAGCTTGTTTTGTAGAGCATCAGCTCTACCAATTAGACCTTGCAGCAGATCAGTCCCCTACTTTTACCCTACAATTGTTCAGTAAAGCGGCGACTCAATTGGCCGAATTCCAGGAAAAACACGCAGAAACACTCCTTTTTAGCGTTACTGAACAATGGGGGGAACAATGTTTTCACTTTAATACAAGCATGAAAATTGTGCATTGATTGTGGATAGCTAGACTCCCAAAACCCATAACTAGCCTCATTTTCATTTAAAAGACCGCTGTAATTCAATGCTGTAAAGGATTACAGCATTAGGCTATAATTATAAGTCTAAAATCGAAATATTGGATTTAGCGGAAAGCCTTACTATTTAAGGGTTTTAGTGGAAAAATAAAAATAAAAAAAACACTAAAATATTTTTTTGTTTCATCAAACTCAATAAATTTGTTATATCGTTTAAAACTATAAAAAACACATCATGAACAAAGCAGAATTAATCGCACACATCGCCGACTCAGTTGGTTGTCCAAAAACTCAAGCTAATGCAGCTTTAGACGCTTTTATCGAAGCAGTAACTAAATCTTTGAAAAAAGGTGATAAAGTAACTTTAGTAGGTTTTGGTACTTTCTCAGTATCTAAGCGTGCTGCAAGAACAGGTCGTAACCCACAAACAGGTGAGGCAATCAAGATTAAAGCAAAGAAAGTTGCACGTTTCAAGGCTGGTAAAGAATTGAGCGGCAAGTTGTAATTTCAAATTTATTTGAATAAAAACCCTCGGATAACCATTTATTCAGAGGGTTTTTTTATATTTGCAATCCAATCACAATTTAAAAATTATAATATCATGGGTAGAGGAGATAAAAAAACAGCAAAAGGAAAGCGCTTTTTAGGTTCTTTTGGTAAGAGCAGACCACACAAAACAAGAAATATTAAGGCAGCTGCAGCGGCTCCAAAGGCAAGCGCTTAATTTTTTTAAAATAGATTCCCCCGATTTTTCGGGGTTTTTTATACCTATTTTTGCATCATGAAAAGCATTTACTTACTACTTGTATTTCAACTGATTGTTTTAGCAGGGAAAGCACAATGTTCCATTTGTACTAAAACTGCTGCGCAGATTGGTGAAGAAGCTGGAAAAGGTTTTAATGTAGGTATTCTCTATCTAGCAGCAATGCCATTTGGCATCATGAGCTACGTCGCATATAAATGGTGGAAAAATGAAAAGGGCTAATTGAATTTATTATTCAGCTTTTTTTTAAGACTGAATCAACCCATGCTTACAAAAACTTATTCGTTGTAGTTTATTTTGCTCAATCAGTATATCATTGGCTTCAAATTGATCTCTAGATGCAAGCGGATGATGTAAATGGTACTGCACTGCACAAAATTTGATAAATTTTTTCTTCACCCCTGCATTGATTAAGCGGATACAGATATCTGAATCCTCTCTACCCCATCCAATAAATGATTCATCATATCCATTCACTAAATATAAATCTGATTTCCAAAATGCCATATTACAACCCTTCACATAATCTAAGTGCTTCCCTTTTGTTTTATAGGTATTTTGTAATAAGCGCATTAAAAAGGGTATTCTAAGCGTATTAAAAAAGTTTTTCCCCTTCCACCTTAGAGCTGCAATATTTACTTTTTCAGATTCCAACAAAACTTCTGTAATTTTTTTGCCTAAAAGCAATCTGCTTCCGGTTACAAAATAACCTATTGCTTGAATGCTTAAATGATCTGCGATAAAATTTTTGTCTATAATAATATCTCCATCAATTTGAATAATATAATCTGATTGTGCCATTCGTATGGCCTTATTTCTTATGGCAGCTAATCTAAAACCATTGTCTTCGTGCCAAACATGTTTGATATTGAGCGTGGGGTGAATTGTTTTAAACTCTTGAATCAAATTGGCAGTCCTTTCATCAGAACCATCGTCTGCAATGAGGACCTCATTTGGTAGTATAGTTTGATTGGCAACAGACCTTAAAGTTTGATTTAGTGCTTGAGGCCAATTATATGTTGAAATTATTAAGGCGACTGATATTGAGGTATCCATTTATATAATTAGTTTAGTTTGATTGATGGTCAAAAATTGCTTAGTATGTATTTGAATTAAAATAACCACCCAGATTAAAAAACAACCAACTACTTTTAGCGCATAAGGAATCATTATATATGTTCTAAGCCAAGGTGTAAATAAATCAGAATAAGAAAAACTAGAAAAGAATATAGCAATGATAAATACTGTATTAACTAAAGTGGTTTTTCGCTGTAATACATACCATAAGCAAATTGGCACTACGCCAATGATATAGGTTGGAGACTCCGATCCCGTATTAAAAATAATTAAAAATAGCATCACAGAACATAAAATATATAACTGATATACTAAATGATTGAAATATTTTATTTTGGTATATTGAGAAGCAAATAAAATAAGCCCTGGAATGATAAAATAAAATTTATTCAATAATGGCAAATGAAATACCCTTTTAATCATGCCTTGAATTGAGACATCAACCATATTTGTATACATATCTCTAGTCAAATCAAAATTAGACTTTACCGATAAGCTTGCGAACCAATCTTTATAAGATTGAAGTAAAAATTCAGGGCTGGTAATACTTAAAGGCAATAGCACTAAAATGATTGTCCACAAAAAAAGATATAAAATATATTTACTCTTTTGCTTGCTGAAAAAGAAAAATGCAAGTCCAACAATACCATATAGTTTAATAAAAAAACCAACTAGTAAGGACAAAGTTGCACTATGTTCTTTTTGTTTAAGAAGAAAAACAAAAGAAAGTATGATTAATCCAGCGATTAAACCATTACTCTGCAAATTACCACTTGCATTCATCATTTCATTTACAGATAAAAGTAATATGCCGTTTTGATAGAATGCACGGATTGGTAATTTTCTAATGGCGAAATATAAAACACCAGCATCAAATAGGCCCCATGCAAATGGTGCAACTAAAGATGGAATCAAAGCAAACGGGGCAACTAATACGGCGAATGTAGGACTGTAATAATAATGATCCCAATATTCATTAGGATAAATACTGTATAAATTCAATTTTTGCTGAAGGTGAAAAAACGACTGCTTAAAAATGATGAAATTATTCAATGAATGATTCAACACTGCACTAAGAAGTGTTAAAAAAACTAAACCAAACCAAATAAAAGCTACTTGATTGTTATTTTCTAAAATCTTTTTAAAGAACCCCTTAAGTTGTACTATTTTGGCCATGTTCTTGATTTAATGAATTAAAAAACTGTTAATACAGTCATCTAACGCTTCAATGCCTTGACCAGTATTTGCTACAGTTTCAATTATGCCTATTTTTTCTCCAGATTGTATTCTATCATTAAGTGAAATTGTAAGATGTGAGAGGAATTTTTTTGCATCTGCCCTATCCGATTTGTTGACTACAAAAATATTTGCGACTTCAAATAAACCAGACTTCATCATTTGAATATCATCCCCTGCTTCTGGAACCAATACCAATAAAGTAACATTAGCTACAGATGCTACTTCCACCTCGGACTGGCCTACTCCAACAGTTTCTAAAATTACAATGTCAAAACCTGTTGACTTTAAGAATTTAGTGATCTTATGAATTGATTTAACCAAGCCACCTAAATGTAATCTTGAAGCAAGAGATCTGATATAAACAGATGGATGTAAATACCAGTCTTTCATCCTTATTCTATCTCCTAATAGCGCTCCCTTGTGTTTAACCGAAGATGGGTCAACTGAAATTATTGCTATTTTCTTATTGTGAAGAATATAGTTTCCAATTAAAGCAGAAATCAATGTGCTTTTACCTGCCCCCGGGGGGCCTGTAATACCTATCACTGGAATGAAGCTTGGATTTAATGTCGCTAAAAAATCATCTACACCTGCAACTTCATTTTCTATTGAAGAAATGACTCTTGCAATTGAGTTAAAATTGCCGTCAGCAACATCCTTTTTCAAATTTTCTATTTGGAACATCTAATGACGGATAATTTTATAATTTTTAAAATCAAAAAGACGAATGCCAGTCCACTTTTCAAAATAGTATAAAACGAATTTTTTAAAAGACAACTTCTTTTTGGAAACATCTAAATCAATTACCCAATTTTTTCGTTCAATTCTATCTAACATCACATTAGGATGCGAGCCTGTGAAGCGTTCTAAAGAATCAAATTCAGAGAAATCATGAAAATCTGGACTTGCTATTATTTTTTCCATTTGCGTATCATCATTCCAAAATACCGCACTCTCTTTGTGCTTTTTGCGCATTTGCTCAGGACTTTTCACCCATCCATAATGATAGATACTAGCATCAATAGCAGCTACCGGTAATTTTTGTTTACCAATTCTAAAACCTTGCGCATCTCTGTATGCACTAATGGCTTTATTATTTCTTATAATCCTTATTTCATGCGCATACCATTTTCTACTATCGCCTACATAATCATAAGTACCATAAAAATGTTTATACTTAAATAATAATCCTTGTACTGCTAAATCGTCCTTATATTTTTCACAGGCAGTACGAATTGCTGGATGGTATTTTTCGTGTAAGACCTCGTCTCCTTGAATATAAAAAGCCCAATCAAAACTGGCATCAATTAATTGAAAAGCCTTATTGGTTTCATCTGCTAATACGACCCCTCCTTTTCTTAAATCTTTATTCCAAATAGAGTGGTGAATTTTAATTTTGGGGTCGCCAATAGATTCAATCAATGCGATGGTTTCATCTGTTGAATCTCCAATTAAAACAATCATTTCGTCCACCACGGGTAAAATAGAACGAATGGCTTCCAAGATCGGAAAGTCATTCACCACCGCATTTTTAATAATTGTAAACCCTGCAACCCTCATATTCGCTTATTTGTTCTTCAAATAACCGAAATCTTTTGCAACTTGCCTATTGTTTTAACTAAAGTTTGCTTGAAAGCAATTAATTTTGGACTACGAAAATCATTATGTCTATAACCATCTGTTTCGATTTTGGCAACACCCGATTAAAGGCGGCAATTTTTAAAGGCAACCATTTGGAAAAATTGGAGCTACTAGAAAATGATCCACTTTCAGCTGTTCAAAAATTATTAGACCAATACCAACCCAGCAAAACATTGCTTTCTTCAGTCATTCATCATGATCAAGCCATTGAAAGCTTATTGACTGAATACGGCCCTTTTCATTTACTGGGGCCAGCAACCAAACTAAATTTCACTACGCCTGTAGGCAAACCTGAAACCATTGGAGCAGATCGTTTAGGACTTGTGGCAGCCGCAGTAGATTTATACCCCAACCAACATAGTCTAGTCATTTGTCTTGGCACCTGTATCACGTATAATTTTGTCAATAATCGAGGGCAGTTTTTGGGAGGCAGTATCTCTCCAGGGATGCAAATGCGTTTTAAGTCCATGAATGATTTAACGGCACTTTTGCCATTGATTGAACCAGCACCAAGCTTTGGCTTGGTCGGGTATGACACTAAATCCAACCTACTTTCTGGTGTCGTTTTAGGGATGTCGGCCGAAATTAATGGTATAATTGAAGCTTATGAGGCCAAATACAGCAAATTTAACGCCCTATTAACCGGTGGAGACCTTAGTTATTTTGTACCTCACTTAAAAAGAAGGATATTTGCCGACCCAAATTTAATTTATAAAGGACTATATGCGATTAGTGAAAAAAATACTTAGGTTAACCCCGTTCATTGGACTTTTCTGTTTTATAGCCCCATTACAGGCTCAGATCAATTCCCCATTTTCAAGATATGGCGTAGGCAACGAAGTCTACAACAGTCAAAATGCTGCAAACCAAGGTATGGGTGGATTAACCGCTGCCTTTACACCTAATATGAATGGAGCTTTTGGACAAAGTATCAATTTTAACAATCCAGCATCTTACGGTGGTATCTATATGACCACATTTGATATTGGATTGAACTTAACCAATAACATTCTTAAAAGAACAACCCCTGCAGGAAAAGAAAAATCAACTTATTTAATACCTAATTATATTGTAGTAGGTGTGCCCATTAATAAAGCAAAAAAAATTGGATTTGCATTTGGATTAAGACCACTCACTCAGATAAATTATTCTGTCAACGATTTTACATATTCACAAAGTCTCGGCGATTCCATCTATACCAACTATAAAGGCGAGGGCGGCATCAATCAAGTGTTTCTTGGATTGGGTAAAAGCTGGAAGTATTTAAGTATTGGTATGAACACTGGTTATAATTTAGGCAGAAAAAAAATAGATGTAGTTAAGGCAGTTTTATTCGATATTGACTCTACTAGTTTTTATCAATCCTTATCTAGTACGAATACAAGTTTTGGTGGTGTATTTTTAAACCTAGGTATACAAGGTGAATTCCCATTATCAAGTTCAATCAATTCAGTTACAAAAGATAAAACAGAATATACACTTAGCTATGGTGGAACCTATACCCTTAAACAAAGATTAAGTGGGAAACAAGATATATTAAGATCCAATGGCACTTTTACATCTTCGCAAGAAACGCCTGTTGATACTGCGTTATTTCAAGAAGAGATTAGTGGAAAAGTAGAACTACCAAGTACCATAACCGCAGGTATTGCCTTACATAAAAAAGTGACCACTGTAAGGGGCAGCTATGATCAATGGGTGATTGGCCTTGAATTGAATCAGTCTAATTGGAGAAATGGATATAAATTTTATGGCGCAACAGATCAAGTACGAAATGCCACAATGTTTCGTGCTGGAGCACAATTATCTCCTAACCCATTTGCTTTTGAGAGTTATTGGTCTACTGTCACTTATCGATTTGGAGTTTTTAGTGGCAAAGATTATATCAATTTAAATAACATTGGATTAAATGTACAAGGACTTACGATGGGCTTAGGATTGCCTATTAGAAAGTATCGTTCTTATGATTACCAATTCACTTTATTGAATCTAGCTTTACAGATGGGTCAAAGAGGTGGAGGCGGTTCCAACTTTAAAGAAAATTTTGTTCAATTTACTGTAGGATATAGCTTGAGTGACGTTTGGTTCAATAAACGTAAATATGACTAATAGAACCGGTTATACAATATTGAAAATAGCAGTTGCTTGTTTGAGTAGCTGCTTTTTTATGGCTTCATGCGAGAACGATGTAGATGCAGTAAAAGCATTAGGCGCAAGGGCTGGCGGGATTGATGTAGGAAAGGATGTGGCTATCTATATCAGTAATGATGGAAAATTAGGCGCTAAATTAACTGCGCCATTGATGAATCGATATTTAGTGGATAGTAGCAAAATGATTGAGTTTCCAATTTCGATTCATGTAGATTTTTACAAGGATAGCAATCAAATAGAAAGTCAACTTTCTGCTAAATACGCAAAATATAAAGAGGCCGAAAATATTGTCTTTTTGAAAGAGGACGTTATTATTTTCAATACCCTTGGGGATACCTTATGGTGTAAGGAAATGTATTGGGATCAAAACACGGGCAAGTTTTATACAGAAAAGGATGTGGTGGTGAAGCAACACAACCCATTGGCCAAAATTTATGGGAAAGGACTAGAAGCCAACCAAAATTTGACAGACATTCGTATCTTTAAACCACAATCAAATAGCTACGCCATCCTTCAAGATAGCAGTAGTTTAAACCCTTAAATAAACCAGATGGATTACAGAAAAATGGGTAAAACAGGGCTTCAATTAAGCACATTAAGTTTCGGAAGCTGGGTCACATTTCACAAGCAAATAGATGACCGTGTGGCGGATGAATTAATGGGTATTGCTTATGATGCAGGTGTAAATTTTTTTGACAATGCAGAAGTGTATGCTGGGGGAGAAAGCGAGAAAATGATGGGCCGTGTTTTAAGTCAAAAAAAATGGGATAGAACTTCTATCGTACTTTCTTCAAAAGCCTATTTTGGATGGAGAGGAAAAGCCAATAAGCCTAACCAAACAGGGTTAAGTAGAAAACATTTAACGGAAGCATGTCATGAAGCATTACAAAGACTACAAACAGATTACCTAGATTTATATTTTTGTCATCGTCCGGATAAAACAACCCCCATCGAAGAAGTGGTACAAACCATGAATACCTTGATCCAACAAGGAAAAATATTGTATTGGGGCACCAGCGAATGGAGTGGCGTAGAGATCATGGAAGCACATAGAATAGCAGAAAAATATAAATTGATTGGGCCTTCCATGGAGCAGCCACAGTATAATATGTTTGAGCGTAATAAAATGGAAAATGATTTTGTAGAAATATTTAAAAATGTGGGTATGGGTACGACCATTTGGAGTCCATTGGCTTCTGGACTATTAACTGGTAAGTACAATGATGGTATTCCAGAGGGATCAAGAATGCAAATTGAAGGGTATGAATGGTTAAGAGATAGAATGTTGATGCAAGATAAAATTGCGAAAGTGAAACAATTGGGTGCTTTAGCAAAAGCTTTAAAAGTAAGTACTGCTTCATTAAGTATTGCATGGTGTATTAAAAATCCAAATGTGTCTACTGCTATTTTAGGTGCTACTAATAAGACACAATTGTTAGATAATTTAACGGCACTAGAAACTGCCACACTATTGACCCCCGAGATCATGAATCAAATAGAGGGGATCATTGACACTAAACCTGTATTACCAGAATGGTAAACAAGTATTTTTGACTTAAAAATAAACTATGATTTTTGCCATCGTTGCATCTGTAATTTTAATTGGTTTTTTCTCTGGCTATGAGATTGGCTTTGTAAGTGCCAATCGCCTTAGTTTAGAATTAAAGAAAAAACAAGGCAGCAGATCAGGTAAAATCATTGCTGGCTTTCTTGAAGCACCAACACAGTTTATTGGTACTTGTTTAATAGGACTTAATATTTCATTGGTTGTTTTTGGTATCTTATTTGAAGAACTATTGCATACCCATATTTGGAGCAAATTTGGATTTGGTGATGGCGCCATTTTAGTAGGCAACACATTGGTTTCTACCTTTGTTATTTTATTTATAGGCGAGCTTGTTCCAAAAGCCATGTTTAAAGCAAGGGCAGCTTCCTTAATCAATACTTTTGCGCCAGTCGCACAATTTTTCCATATCTTATTTAAACCACTCACTGTGGTTTTAGTGAATACGGCGCAATGGGTTTTAAGTAATCTATTGCAAGTTAAAATGGTTTATAAAAAAGAAGCATTTACTAAAGTAGATTTAGCGCATTTTGTACAACAAACCAATCCACATCAGGAACAACAAGAATTGAATACAGACTTATTTGAAAATGCATTGAGCTTGCCTGATATTAAAGTGCGCAAATGTTTGGTACCGAGAACAGAAATTATTGGTGTTGATATCCTTACGCCTATCTCCGAATTGAAGGCACTTTTTATTGAAACCAAATTGAGCAAACTCATTGTCTACAACGATACCCTAGACAATATTGTTGGGTATGTGCACCAGTTAGATTTATTTAAAAAGCCTACAGAAATTAAAGCAATACTACACCCTGTTTTATTGGTGACTGAAAGCATGAATGCAGCAGACCTTATTAATTTATTCTCTAAAAAAAGAAAAAGCATTGCATGGGTCGTGGATGAATTTGGTGGCACTGCGGGGATTGTTACCATGGAAGATGTGTTGGAAGAAATTTTTGGCGAGATCAATGACGAATATGATGAACAAGAGTTTTTAGAAAAGAAGCTTTCTGCCAACGAATACCTTTTTAGTGGTAGGTTGGAATTGGACTATTTATATGAAAAATATGGTATCGACTTTGCAGCCGATAGTGCAGAGACTTTGAGTGGTTATTTGATCCATAAACATGAAGCTATTCCTAAAGTAAGAGAAGTGATTCATTTAAGCCATTTTGATGCCGAAATCCTCTTAGTAAGCGATACCAGAATTGAGAAAGTAAAGCTGACCGTACACTAACAGTATTTTTAGGTTTTAGGCCCTCATTTTGCCCTATAAGCCTTAACTTTAGGCTTCATTCTTAACAATCCATGGCACTATTTGATCGTTTAAATCCCAAAGATGGCTCCGAGATGTCTTTCATCGATCATCTCGAAGTATTAAGAGGCACCATCGTAAGATCTGCAGCAGCAATTTTAGTTATGGCTTTAGTGATTTTTATAAAGCGTGACTGGGTCATGGACAACATCATTACGGGTCCGATTCAACCAGATTTTATTACTTATCGTAAATTTTGTGAATTCAGTCAATGGGCTGGATTAGGCAATGCATTGTGTATGCCTGCTGTAAAAGTAACCATGCAAAGCACCACATTTGGTGGACAGTTCTTAAGCAGTATTAGCATGGCGATTGTTGGTGGTATCATCACTGCTTTCCCGTTTATTTTTTATCAATTTTGGTCCTTTATTAAACCTGCTTTAAAAGAGCGTGAATTAAGTAATACTAGATTCATGATTTTTTGGGTCTCCTTCTTTTTCTTCTTAGGTGCAGCGTTTGGATTTTTCATACTAGGCCCATTCACTTTTAATTTCTTAGCAAGCTTCCAATTAGGCACTAAGAATGTGATTACTACCATGCCTACTTTTGCAGATTACTTAGATAATTTAACCAATCTTATATTGGGCTGTGGCATTGCATTTGAATTGCCTGTATTGGCTTTTTTATTGACAAAAATTGGCATGGTCACCCCTAAGTTTTTAAGCGGGGGCCGTAAATATGCAGCTGTTGTAATTTTAATTGTGGCTGCATTTATTACACCAAGTCCAGATTGGTATAGTCAGTTACTGGTTTTTATCCCTTTATATTCACTTTTTGAATTAAGTATTATCATATCAAGATGGGCTTATAAAAGTGTGAAGAAGGCAGAAGCAGAGTGGGAGTAATAATTAACTATTGATAAGTTAGCAATAAATTAAAATCGATTCATATGGCTTATATTTTTGATCCATCTAAACCTATCGCATTGGGTGCAGATCACGCTGGCGTAGCTTACAAAAAAGAAGTAATTGAGTGGCTCGAAAAAAAAGGATACCAAGTCAAAGATTTTGGCACTTATACGACTGATTCTGTGGACTACCCAGATTTTGCGCATCCTACTGCAGCCAGTGTTGAAACTGGGGAAGCTGCATTTGGTATTTTATTTTGTGGCTCTGCAAATGGTGTAGCCATTACAGCCAATAAACATGCAGGTATTAGAGCTGGTTTATGCTGGTTACCAGAAGTGGCACAGTTAACAAGATTACACAATGACGCAAATATCATTTGTATCCCTGCAAGATTTGTAGGTGTTGAATCTGCCATAGAAATGATTGATCTATTTATGACAACAGCCTTTGAAGGTGGACGACATCAAGGAAGGGTGGATAAGATCAGTTGCTAACTACCTAATTTCACCAAAAAATAACTACATTTAAATTAACTATTTCAATTAAATAAATCAACATGCGTAAAATTTTCATTGTACTGCTAAGTTTGAGTATTGGATTTGTGAATGCACAAACCATAGATGCCAACACCGCAGCTAAAACTATCACAGCAGCAGGCTTAAAAAAACACCTTAGCATTATTGCTGGCGAGGAAATGCAAGGTAGAGAAACTGGAACAGAAGGAGAAAGAAAAGCGGCAAGCTACTTAGTGAGCCAATACAAACAAATGAATCTAACACCTGGCAATGCTGGATCTTATAGAATGCCATTTAGTTTGTTTCAAGATAAGCTGACGACTTCAAGTTTAAAAGTCAATGGCGCAAGCTATGCTTTAGATAAAGACTTTTGGACCAGCGCGGCTGCTGCACCACAAAAAGTATTTACAAGTAGTGACTTATTTTTTGTAGGCGCAGAATTCAATGATAAGTCTACATTAGATGTTAAAGGAAAATTATTAATCAGCACAGAAGGTAAGGAAAGAGCCATGAGTAAAACAATGGCAGCACAAAAATTAGGTGCAATTGGTATCATCAATATTGCAAAAACAAATCCAACCATGGCTAGCAACTTAAGTGGTCGATTGGCTTTTGCTGCCAACACCAATACTTTTGTAAGCATGACTGTTTCTAAAACTGTTGGCGCTGCATTATTGGGTGGAACAAAAGATTTCAGTGATCAAGAATGGGAAACCCTCCCAGTTGGCAAATATACTGCTGCCATTGAATGGACATCAGACAGAACAAGTGTGACGATACCAAGTGCGAATGTGATTGCCTATATTCCAAGTAAAGAAAAATCGGATGAGTATTTATTCATCACGAGTCATTATGACCATGAAGGCATTAAGAATGGCGTGATCTATTACGGCGCGGATGATGATGGATCAGGTACAACAGGTGTAGTTGCGATTGCAGAAGCATTTGCATATGCAAGAAAAAAAGGATTTAGTCCAAAAAGAAATATTGTATTCATGAATGTATCGGGAGAAGAAAAAGGATTGTTAGGCTCTAAATATTATGGAGACCATCCTATTTTCCCATTGGATAAAACCACTGCCGATTTAAATATTGATATGATTGGTCGTATTGATCCAACTTACAAAGGAGATTCCATGAACTATGTATATGTGATTGGAGAAGATAAATTAAGTAGTGATTTACAACCTATCACAGATAAGGTGAATAAAAACTACAATATGGAATTGGATAGAAGATTCAACGATCCTAAAGATCCAAATCGTTTTTATTACAGAAGTGACCATTATAATTTTGCCGCAAAAGGCGTACCTGTAATTTTTTACTTCAACGGGACACACGCAGACTACCATAAACCAACAGATAGAGTAGAAAAAATCAATTTTGATTTAATGGAAAAAAGAACAAGAATCATTTTTGAAACTGCATGGGAAATGGCTACAAGAGAAGAAATGTTAAAGCGCGACATGCCTCTAAACATGCCTCCTACAAGATAGTCGAATCTAATTGCATAAAAAATGCCCCTTCAATTTGAAGGGGCATTTTTATTTCTAATAAATTTTTTATACAATATTAGCGTTTGAAATAAATACTAATCCGAGCGAGTGTTCGAGCTTGCGAGCGTGAGCGAGGATTAGGTATTTTTTCAAATGCTAAACATTACTGACCAAGTATATAAGAGAAAATCAATGGCACGACAATCGTGGCATCACTCTCTACAATAAACTTAGGCGTATGAATATCTAATTTACCCCAGGTGATTTTTTCGTTTGGAACCGCACCAGAGTATGATCCGTAAGAAGTGGTACTATCACTAATTTGACAGAAATAACTCCAGAAAGGCACATCATGCCATTCAAGATCTTGGTACATCATTGGAACTACGCAAATAGGAAAATCACCGGCGATACCTCCACCCACTTGGAAAAATCCAACACCCTTTCCGCCACTATTTGCTCTATACCATTCTGTTAGTTGCACCATGTATTCAATACCATTTTTAACCGTACTTGCTTTCAATTCATTTTTGATCACATAACTAGCAAAGATATTTCCAGTGGTGCTGTCCTCCCATCCTGGCACAACGATTGGAATGTTCTTTTTAGCAGCAGCGACCACCCAGCTATCCTTAGGATCGATTTCATAATATTGCTCTAACTCACCACTCAAAATAACTTGATACATAAACTCATGTGGGAAATAACGCTCCCCTTTTGCTTCTGCTTCTTTCCAGAACTTAACGATATGCTTTTGCAATCTTCTAAATGCTTCCTCCTCTGGAATACAAGTATCCGTCACGCGGTTGTAATGATTTTCTAATAAATCCCACTCATCCTGAGGTGTTAAATCTCTATAGTTAGGCACACGCTTATAGTGACTATGCGCTACCAGGTTCATTACATCTTCCTCTAAATTTGCACCTGTACAGCTAATGATCGCAATCTTATCTTGACGGATCATTTCCGCTAAACTGATTCCTAATTCGGCCGTACTCATGGCACCTGCTAAACTCACTAACATCTTCCCGCCTTCTAATAAGTGAGTTTCATAGCCTTTAGCAGCATCTACTAAGGCAGCAGCATTAAAATGTCGATAATTATGTTCTATAAACTGTGAAATTGGTCCTTTGCTCATGTCAATTGATTTGATGCAAAAGTAATTTATTTACGCAGATTTGCCCAATTCATGTAAAAGGTTCCTAAGGCAAAATTTTGTACCTTGAGGTTCAAATTGAACGCCATGAATACTCGAAAATACGGACCCTGGCTTGTGGCCCTACTGATTATCGCCCCATTTATTTATGGTGGCTTGATTTTTCCTCAATTACCGAGTAAAATTCCAACCCATTTTAATATTGAGGGGAAGGCAGACGCCTGGGGTGGGCCTTCCAGTATATTTATTGGTCCTGGCATTATGGGAGTAGTGAGTATTTTTGTTTATGTGCTATTATCAAACCTAAAAAAATTCGATCCTAAAAAATACGATGAAGCCAACGATTCACTTTATAAGAATTTTGCAGTGTTGACAGTTGCATTTTTAAGTATTTTAAGTACTATTATTATTTATTCATCCACCCATGCCGATCAGATCAATGTTGGCAGATTGCTTTTGCCATTGATTGGATTTTCTTTTGCAGGACTTGGATGGTATATGCCTAGGTTTAAGCAAAATTATTTTGTAGGATTTAAATTGCCTTGGACATTAGAAAATGTAGACAACTGGAATGAGACACATAAAGTAGCGAGCAAATATTGGATCTATGGTGGCTTATTTCAAGCTGTCATCACATTTTTATTACCCATGAAATTTGGTTTTATTGGTTTTATGTTGGCAACCGCAGTGATGGTGATTGCTCCAGCCGTATTTTCATACCGTATGTTTAAAAACGGAAATGTCATTAAATATTGAGTGTGGTTCAAAAAATTTTATACAAAAAATAATAAATACAATTTAACATGAGCAATAAAAATAATTTAGGGACCAAATTCATTCATGCAGGTGCGCATCCGGACCCTAGTACGGGCGCTATTATGACGCCAATTTACCAAACATCTACCTACGTGCAATCTGCGCCTGGTGTACATCAGGGCTATGAATATGCAAGAAGTCAAAATCCAACAAGGTTCGCCTTAGAAGAAGCTTTTGCGGTGATTGAAAATGCAAAATTTGGATTGGCCTTTGCAAGTGGTGTAGCAGCAACAGACGCAGTCATGCGTTTATTAGTACCGGGGGACGAAGTCGTTGCAGCGCATGATATGTATGGCGGATCCTTCAGGTTGTTTTCAAAAGTGCATGAGAAGATGGGCATCAAATTTATTTATGTAGATACTTCTGATGTAAATAATGTCGCAGCTGCGATGACAGCAAAGACAAAATTAATTTGGGTAGAAACCCCTACCAATCCTTTGATGAATATTACAGATATCGAAGCGGTATCAGCCATTGGTAAAAAACACAACTGCATTGTTTGTGTAGACAATACATTTGCCTCTCCTTATTTACAAAACCCATTAGATCAAGGTGCCACCATTGTGATGCACTCAGCTACTAAATATTTAGGAGGTCATAGCGATGTCATTCAAGGTTGTTTGATGCTGAATGATCAAACACTGAGAGACCAATTGTATTTTATTCAAAAAAGTACGGGCGCAGTGCCGGGGCCACAGGATTGCTTTTTAGTATTAAGAGGTATTAAAACATTGCATGTAAGAATGCAAAGACATTGTGAAAATGGCGAACAAGTAGCTGCCTATTTACGTCAGCACCCAAAAGTGGCAAAAGTATACTGGTGTGGCTTTACAGACCATCATAACCATGACATTGCTAAAAAACAAATGCGTGGATTTGGTGGCATGATGAGCTTTGTATTAAAAGACGATAGTGTTGCAGCAGCAACAAAAGTATTATCAAGTACAAAGATATTTTCATTGGCCGAAAGTTTAGGCGGTGTAGAATCTTTGATCAACCACCCTGCAAGTATGACCCATGCATCTATTCCTCGCGAGCAAAGAATTGCCAATGGATTAGCTGATGGCTTAATTCGCTTAAGTGTAGGGATTGAAGATGCCGAAGATATCATTGCAGATTTAGCACAGGCCATTGGATAATGAACCCTGCAATCAAACAATTACTCGATCAAAAAGTAAAGCAATACAATCATATTGACTTTATCGAAAAAGATCCAATTAGTATACCCCATTTATTTACAAAGCAGCAAGACATTGAGATTGCTGCTTTTTTTGCTGCTATCTTTGCATGGGGAAATCGTACCACCATCATTCAAAAGTGCAAGGAATTACTTACAAGAATGGACAATGTACCTTTTGAATTTTGTACCCAATATCAATCAAAGGATTTAAAAAAATTAGTGGGCTTCGCACATCGCACTTTTAACGATATTGATTTATTGTATTGTATGGCTTTTTTAAAACAACATTATGCTATACAAAAAAGTTTAGAAACCGCTTTTTTCAAAGACCACAAAACTGGCAAATCATTAAAGACAGTAGAAGCTGGATTAGTCAATTTTAAAAATTACTTTTTTTCATTAGAGGATGCACCACATCGTACCAAAAAACATATTGCATCTCCCGAAAACAGATCTTCTTGTAAAAGATTGAATATGTTGCTAAGGTGGATGGTGCGTAAGGATCAACATGGGGTTGACTTTGGCTTATGGAAAGCCATCTCCCCTGCGGATTTAATCATTCCGATTGATGTGCATGTAGCTAGGGTATCTAGAAGTTTCGGGTTGATCTCCCGTCCTCAAATAGATTGGTTGACCGCCATTGAATTAACCGATTATTGCCGAACTTTAGATCCAAGAGATCCTACCAAATATGACTTTGCATTGTTTAGTTTAGGTGTCACAGAAAAAATTAGATAAATAGAACCATATGGAAAAAGCATTTTCCGAATTAGAACAACTAGGCCCTAGCGATTTAATAGCTTATATCAATGATTGCATTCAAAACAATTTTAATAAGCTGGTGCAATTACTCTACCGCATCGATGTATCTGAAGAAAAATTAAAATATATATTACAATTGAACCCTAACGAAGACGCAGCAAAACTAATTGCAGCAGTCATTGTAGAAAGATTGGCTGCTACCAAAGCAGCAAGAGCAAGTTTTAGTACAACCAATAAAATAGATGCATCCGCATCAGAAAATAATGACCAGGATGAGGAAGACCTTGAGCGATTTTAATTTCTAATTTACGTATCGAAATTTAACCAATCACTCAATACTTGATTTTTTATAAATCTCCCAACTGAGGACGCATCACAATATCTTCTACCACAGCTTGAGGACTTAATTGTGTCGCTGCATAAATCATTTTTGCTATATCATCTGCTTCCATAATACGCTCTTCTGATACGCCAGAACCCTTCCAGCTATTGGTATAAGTGGCGCCTGGACAAACCGCTGTCACTTTAATGCCCTTGTCTTTTAATTCAAGTCTTAGGTTTTTAGAAAAACCTAATAGTGCATATTTAGAAATACTATAAGACCCACCATGTGGATAGGCCTGTAAAGATGCGATAGAACAGATGTTGAAAATATGGCCTTGTTTTGCTTTCATCATAGCAGGTAATACATCACGTGTCAAATGATATGCAGAAAATAAATTGGCATTCAATTGTGCTGCTAATTGCCCATCCGCCTCATCTTGTAATTGACCCGGTAAAAAATATCCCGCATTGTTGACCAATACATCGGGGGTGGTTCTTGCTAAAACCCATTCAGAAAAACAATGCACCTGTGCTTGAATAGACAAATCTGCATGTACAAAATCCACTTTGATAGATGGATACGTTTTTTGTAAACCTGCCGCCGCAGTTGCCAAATCTGCAGGTGTTTTACTAGTTAGATACAAATTGTGTCCAGCTGCTGCAAAAGCGTTTGCAATGGCAAAACCAATCCCTTTAGAAGCGCCAGTAATAATGATATTCATAAATTCATACTTTACTAGATAAAGATAACAAGCAATACGGTAATTTAGCATTTCAATTAACAATTCATCCTATCCTCATGGCGTATAAAGACCTATTTTTTGACTTAGACCACACCCTTTGGGATTTCGAGACCAATTCTAGGGAAACCATTCAAGAACTATATACCACGCACCGTTTAGCGGAACTAGGCATCGTCGATTTTGATGGATTTTACAATACTTATTCGGCGCACAATCACCGTTTGTGGGACCGGTACACCAAAGGATTTATCAAACAAGAAGAGTTGAGATGGAAAAGGGTGTATTTAAGTTTGTTAGATTTTAAAGTAGCCAATGAACCATTGGCAAAGGAAATGTCGCAGGCTTATTTAGAGATTCTGCCAAATAAAAAACATTTATTCCCCTACACCATCGAAATCTTAGAATACTTAAAACAGAAGGAGTATAAAATGCACCTTATCACCAATGGATTTGAATCGGTACAATTTAAAAAGATAAAAAATTCAGGACTAGAGGATTATTTTATCGAAGTCATTACTTCTGAAGCAAGTAATAGTTTAAAACCTCAAAAGGAAATTTTTGAATACGCATTAAAAAACGCCAAGGCAACTGTTGACGAAAGTATCATGATTGGAGACAATGAGTTCGCAGATATACAAGGCGGGATCAATATGGGGATGGATACTATTTTTGTTAATCATATTCAAGCCATACCTACGATTCCGGCAACCTATACTATCACGCATTTAAAAGAATTAGAAACCATCTTGTAAAAAGTTGATAGGTATTACCATCTTGCAAGCACTGTCACACCACCTTTCACGGTGTCTCCAATCTTACAATCAATTTGGGTGCCAATTGGTAATAACAAATCTACCCTACTACCAAATTTAATGAAACCATACTCATCACATTGATTGAATGAAGTACCAACTGCAGCATAGTTACAGATTCTTCTGGCAAGTGCACCAGCAATTTGTTTTAATAAAATGGTACCTTTTTCATGTTCCACTACAACAGACCATCTTTCATTATCAGTAGAAGACTTAGGATGCCATGCCACTAAAAATTTTCCAGGATGGTATTGGTTGAAAATAATATTTCCAGCAACAGGCAAACGATTTACGTGCACATTGGCTGGACTCATAAACACACTTAATTGAATTCTTGGCTCTTTGTAAAATTCATCTGGCATCACTTCTTCAATCACCACTACTTTTCCATCTGCAGGAGCAACAATCGCAGAAGGATCAATGGTTAATGCACGATTGGGCATTCTAAAAAAGGAGACGATGAATAAAAAGAAAGCTACTGTAATCAAAAATACAGACCAAGCTAGCAAAGCACTTATTGGAAATAAATAAGAGAAATTAATTAAATTCAAAACACCTACAACAAATGCAACCAATGCAATCGTAGCTGTTCCTTCTCTGTGTATGGTCATAAATAGCAATTTTGCCAAAGGTAATTCATCTAAAAGATAAATTGAAGCAATATCCAAACAAATGGACCTGCAAACAAGATAGAATCAAATCGATCTAAGAAGCCACCATGTCCAGGCATCATACTACCACTGTCTTTCACGCCAGCCAAACGTTTTAATTTGCTTTCAAAAAGATCGCCCAAATTCCCCATTACAGATGCCACAAATGTAATCATATAGAGGTACTTAGTCGCAATAGGAATATATTGACCTGCCACAGTGGATAAAATCACAACAGATAAAATAATACCAGCAATGGTGCCTTCCCAAGTTTTTTTAGGTGAGATGGGAGAGATGGGCCTACGACCAATAAAAGAGCCTACAATATAAGCCATGGTATCATTCACCCAAACAGTCACAATCACTAAAATAGGTACCATCAATTCTATATTCGGAAAAAACATAGACATCGCCGAATTCAAAAACATGCCCCTCATGGCGTAAAATAAGGACAGACTAATTGAAATATAAATGAAGCCAAAAAAACTAATCGCTAAATTTTTGACTTCCGCTTTTCTTGCAAATACATCTGCCACCATCATCAACACCAAGGCGACAGGCATGGCTTTCAAGCCAATCCATCTTAAACCAATTTCTTGATACGCAAGCGGCAAAAGATTTTTTATCAAATCGGGCAATACAATATCGGTTGGCGCTAAACTCGTCATCATCAAAGTACCCACGACCAATACACCCCATTGATGCAATTTTGAAATTTGATTGTAGGAAGGAAAAATGATGCGCATTAATTTTTGATACTCATATAAACAACCCACTTGTATCAATAAAAATAATGCAAAATAAGACCAGTTATTAAAGAGTAGCCCTGCTAACATAATCAATACAAATACAATAGCAGACAATGCCCTCACTTTAAAAATAGAAAAATTAAACGCCATGAAACCTTTTTTAAAAATATATAAAATTAATTTATCTCAGCAATAATGCTTAGCGCTTTTTCTTCAAATATAGAAGGCGTATATAATTCAACCTCTCCTAAAAAAATGTAAGAAGTATCTTGCTTATTTAACAACTTAGTAGGAATGCCTTGCTCCTCTAAAAGTCCTGCCACCATTGTTGCGTAAGCTAGCTGGGTATTACTAAAAATCTTTTTCCAATCCTGCATCTGTAGTTTTTTTGAGTTGTTTGAACAAAATAAACAATGCTATTAATCCAATGATGACCCAATAATAAGTCAAGTTGGAATCCATTACTTGGTCTATTTTTTTTGGATTATTTCTTACTGCATACAAAGCAGAAACGCCAATTGCATTGTTGACAAAATGCATTAAGATTGGTAACCAAATTGTTTTAGTATAATAATAAATTAGACCAAGTACAATGCCTAAAGACATTCTTGACAAAAAGCCAAAATAAGAAAAATGAAATGCACTAAATAAAATAGCAGTAATTACAACCGCCAACAATGGCTTCCCAGACCAGTCTGTAATAATTTTTTGAAGTGTCGCTCTAAAATACAATTCCTCAACTATGGCCGGCACTACAGCAATGGCCACAATAGCAAGTATTAAATCACCAATGGAACGCATATTGGTCATCGCCATCAATGCTTTTTTATATTGCGCTTCTAGGTCTGTTGCCCAATTTCGAATGCTGGTAGAAAATGTGATTTTATCTGTAAGGTCACCCAATGCACCGCTCAGTATCAATCCGGTGAAGGCTAATAAAATAACAATCAACACCTGTTTTTCAGAGGCGATTGGCTTGAATCCTAAATTAAATGCGAAAGTTCCTTTGGTAAAATAGGCCACCACTAAAGCTGGTACGCCAAAACCAATGATGGAGGCAAATGCATTGGCAATTTGCGTCATGCTGGTATTCTCGGGGCGTAATAAAACAGATTGAATCTCCATGAATGGCACATTCAATGCGGCTGCCACTATCGAAAATGTAATTAAACCCCCAAGAATCATACTCAATCCAGTCATGGATATGAATAAAACCATCCTGAATCCAGGGCTCATATTAAAAATAGAAGTTTCATTAGTATACATGTCAATCCAATTAATTGGTACCTTTGCCGGCGTATCGGTTAGATGCAAGATAATGAATTCATATGGTATCTATAGGGAACATACAATTACCAGATTTTCCGCTTTTATTAGCGCCCATGGAGGACGTAAGTGATCCTCCGTTTAGAGCCGTGTGCAAAGACAATGGCGCAGACCTTATGTACACCGAATTTATTAGTAGCGAGGGCTTGATTCGGGATGCCATCAAAAGCAAACAGAAATTAGATATTTATGATTACGAACGCCCAATAGGGATTCAAATATTTGGTGGAGATGAGGAAGCGATGGCATTGTGTACCAAAATCGTAGATACTGTAAACCCAGATTTAATTGACATTAATTTTGGATGCCCAGTAAAAAAAGTAGCTATGAAGGGTGCTGGCGCAGGCGTTTTGAGAGACCTGGATTTAATGGTGCGTTTAACCGAAGCGGTGGTAAAAAGTACCAACCTTCCAGTGACTGTGAAAACAAGATTGGGATGGGATGATAGTAGTTTGAATGTGCATGAAGCCGCATTAAGATTACAAGATGTTGGGATAAAAGCTTTGGCCATTCATGGACGAACAAGGGTACAGATGTACAAAGGCGAAGCAGATTGGACCATCATAGGCAATATCAAAAATGACCCAAGAATTCATATTCCTATTTTTGGCAATGGTGATATCAATTCTCCAGAAAAAGCCTTGGAATATAAAAATAAATATGGCGTGGATGGTGTGATGATTGGAAGGGCTGCAATTGGATATCCATGGATCTTTAGAGAGATCAAGCATTTTTTAGCAACTGGTGAAAAAATGAAATCCCCAACGATTGAGGAACGTGTAGAAGTCGCTAGAAAACATTTAATTAAATCTTTAGAATGGAAAGGGCCCATTGGTGGCATCAACGAAATGCGCAGACATTATGCCAACTACTTAAGAGGCTTGCCAAGTATTAAAGAATATAGAAATCAATTAGTGCGCATCACAGAGCGCGAAGGCATCGAAGCTATTTTGGATGAGATCAAAGAAAAGTTCAAAGGGATGGAAATCGACTCAGGTAAAATTGTTTTAGAGAATTACCATGAGCATTGCCCTATCGATTAAAATAGGAATCAACATTCATTTTAATTAGGAATAAATAGGCCTATTACTTTTTAATCGCCTCAATGATTTTTGCATCCAAAGGATCCACACTCATTGGAAAATAATGTGTCAATACACCTTGTTCATTGATTAAATATTTGCAAAAATTCCAAGCAGGTGCTTGATTGCACCAACCATTTAAATTAGAATTACTTAGCCAGCTGTATACTGGATTTTGCTCATTGGTTTTTAACACCACCGACTTCGACATCAAAGGAAAACTAACTCCGTAATTTTTTTGACAAAAAGCAGCAATAGCTTGATCGTCTTTTGTTTCTTGATTTTTAAAATCATTGGCTGGGAAACCAACAACAACCAATGATCCTGCAAACTGTTTAGATAATTTTTCTAAATTTTCATACTGACCAGTATATCCACAATCACTTGCCGTATTCACAATCAATACTTTTTTCCCTTTGAATTGCTCAAAACTAAATGCATTACCTGCAATATCTTTTGTTGTTAAACTATAAAATTCAACCGTCCCTTTTTTCATATCATTATTCACCTGTACTTGCTTAGACCCAGCCTTTCCTGAAGACCACATGATGGCAGGATAGATTGTTTTTAAAATAGATTGACGATAAGTCATCTCTTTTTTCTTCATCAATAATGCAGCAGTCACCAATACCCCCACTGCAATGGCTATTTTAATGATCATATTTTTATATTTTTTTAGGTTCATCTTTTTTGTTCAGACTAATTATCCAATTAATCTTTTTAACAACCAAGCCTTGCCTTTATAAGGAGGATATTTAAAACTAGGATCTATCCAAGTTGGTGTTTTTAAGACCGACTTTGTATGCGTAAAAGTGTCAAAACTTAACTTACCATGATAGCCTCCAGTGCCGCTAAAACCCCTGCCACCAAAGGGTAAATCGTGATTGGTAATATGCATAGTAGCATTGTTTACACAAGCCCCGCCCGAAGGTACATTGGTTAACCAATAATTTTCATCTGCTTGATTTTCAGTGAATACATAGAATGCCAATGGGTTTGGATTTTTTTGAATAATTGCCAAAGCCTCTTCCTTGGATGCATATGTAAGAATAGGAAGGATCGGTCCAAAAATTTCATCCTGCATAATTTTTGCATCTGGTTGAACACCTACCATGATCGTGGGTTCAATAAATAATTTTTCTCTATTTGATTTTCCTCCATACACAATTTCACCGTCCCCTAAGTAAGAAGTAAGACGCAACCATTGTTTATCATTGATAATTTTACCATAATGCTCTGAACTTTCTGCATCTGCTCCATAAAATTTTTGAATCGCAATGATTAATTCTTTAATAAGTTCATCTTTTAAATGATGGGGTACTAAAATATAATCAGGGGCAATACACATTTGACCGCAATTTGAAAATTTTGGATTGGCTAAACGGCGCGCTGCGACTCTTAAATTGGCATCATCACAAATCACTGCAGGACTTTTGCCGCCTAACTCTAAAGTCACTGGTACTAATTGTTCGGCAGCTAATTTGTAAATTATTTTTCCGACCATAGTACTTCCCGTATAAAAAATATGGTCGAACCTATTTTCTGTAAGTAATGGTGGTAATACCTGTGCGCCATCCCCTTCTATATATAAAATATAATTTTCAGGAAATAAATCGGCAATGATGCTGCGCATCACCGCTGCAGTAGCGGGTGCAAATTCACTTGGTTTTAAAACAACGCAATTCCCTCCTGCAATGGCACCAATCAAGGGTGTAAATAATAATTGAAAAGGATAATTCCAAGGCGCAATGATACAAACCACGCCCAAGGGCTCTTGAATGGTAAAACTAGAAGAAGGCATATTGACCAAATTAGTGGGAACCGATTTAGGCTGCATCCATCCTTTCAAATGTTCAATTGTATAATTTAATTCACTTAAGAAAAAACCCACTTCGGTTGCCCAGGCATCTTCATCTGTTTTTTTTAAATCGGCATGCAATGCTTTGTACAATGCCTGCTCATTCTCAAGAACCAACTGCTTAAGTCTTTTAAGCTGTAAAAGTCTAAATGCAAAAGGCTGGGTCGCCCCAGACTGGAAATACTGTCTTAATGCTTCTATTGGTGTATTCATAGCGTATAAAATGTACAGCAATTTAAACTTTAATCCTCAATCCCATGCCAATTTATGCGTTCATAAAAATAATTTCAGCATATGGGCAATTTTCAATAATTTAACCTACTTAAAAAACCGAAGGAGTTCCCCTCCTATTTAAACGATTGCTATGAAAAAAACCGTAAAGTCAAGAAGAGACTTCGTCAAAAATGCTGCATTGGCATTAGGCGGATTTTATATTGTCCCTAGACATGTATTAGGTGGCACAGGATTTACCGCACCTAGTGATAAATTACAAGTTGCAGGTATTGGTGCTGGAGGTAAAGGAGAAGGTGACTTATGGTCCTTCTACCAAAGTGGAAAAGCTGATATCGCATTCTTATGTGATGTAGATGATCGCCAAGCAATAAAGAGTCGTGAAAGATTCCCTAAAGCAAGATATTACAAGGATTATAGAGAGATGTTAGAGAAAGAACATAAGCTGATTGATGCAGTTTCTGTTTCTACACCAGACCATATGCACGGCGTACAAGCGATGGCAGCCATGCAATTAAAGAAACACGTATATGTACAAAAGCCGATGGCGCATGATATCTACGAGGCTAGAATCATGACCGAGGCTGCACATAAATACAATGTAGTCACACAAATGGGTAACCAAGGTGCTTCTGGAGACGGCGTACGTATGTTACAAGACTGGTACAATGCAGGATTGATTGGTGACGTGCATACTATTTATTGTTACACCGACCGACCAGTATGGCCTCAAGGCGTGGTCCGTCCAACAACTACTTCTGCTATTCCAGCAGGATTGGATTATGATTTATGGTTGGGTACCGCACCACAAAAAAATTATTTTGATGGCGTATTGCCATTTAACTGGAGAGGTTGGTGGGATTACGGAACCGGTGCTTTAGGAGATATGGCTTGTCATATCATGGCACCAGGTTTTGCAGTGCTTGGATTAGGATATCCTGTGTCTGCAGAATGTAGTGTTGCAACAAGATACACTGCACCTTGGCAAAGAGTGTATACCCCAGATAGTCCACCAGCAGCATCTCATATCATTTTAACTTTCAAAGGACAAAATGGAAAACCAGATGTAAAATTACATTGGATGGATGGTGGAATTCAACCAGAAAGACCAGCTGAATTAGGACCAAACGAGGTCATGGGTGATGGTGGCAATGGTATTATTTTTGAAGGAACCAAAGGCAAGATGATGGCAGGTACTTATGGAATGAATCCACAATTATTGCCTACCAATTTAACTAAAACAACGGTGGTGCCTCAAACAATTGATAGGGTAAAAGGAGATGTAGAAGGACACTATGCAGCATGGGTAGAAGCTTGTATCGCAGGACCAGGAAGTAAAGAAGCAAAAGTATTGAGTTCTAATTTTGATATCGCGGGACCTTTAACTGAATCAGTATTGATGGGTAATTTAGCCATCCGTTCTTATGATGTAAAAGCCAATGATGCAAAAGGATTAACTATCTTCCCTGGAAGAAATATTCAATTATTATGGGATGGACCAAATATGAAGATCACCAATTTTGACTTAGCGAATCAGTTTGTAAAACGTGCTTATCGTGAAGGTTGGAGCCTAGGTTCATAATTAAAAAATATATGGAATCTTTAAAAGAGCATTTTTTATTAAGACCCGATATTCATTTTTTGAATTTCGGGTCTTTTGGTGCTACACCAAAACCAATCTTCGAAAAATACCAAGACTGGCAAAGGGTCTTAGAAGCAGAGCCTGTGCAATTCATCGCATTTGATGGCTACCAATACCTTGCAGATTCAAGAGCAGTTTTGGCTAAGTTTTTGAACTGTGCAGACAAGGATGATTTAGTCTATGTGACCAATCCAAGTTTTGCAGTCAATATGATTGCAAAGAGTTTTCCTTTAGAAGCAGGAGATGAGATTTTGGCGACAGATATTGAATATGGTGCTTGTGATAGAACCTGGGAATATTATTGCAAGAAAAAAGGCGCGACTTATCGTAGACAAAAAATCAATCTTCCCATTGTTGACAAAGCACAATTCATCGAAGATTTTTTTAAAGGGTGCAATGAAAAGACTAAGGTAATTTTCATTTCTCATATCACCAGTGCGACTGGATTAATTTTACCTGCAGCAGAAATTTGTGCAATCGCCAAAACAAAAGGACTCATCACGATTGTAGATGGCGCACACGTACCAGCTCATATTCCATTGGACCTAAGTTCCATTCAGGCAGATTTTTATACAGGTGCTTGTCATAAATGGATGATGGCGCCAAAAGGATGTTCTTTTTTATATGCAACAAAATCGGTTCAACCCATCTGCGATCCAATGATTGTAAGTTGGGGATATCAAGCTGCCAAACCATCGCATTCTAATTTTTTAGACTACCACCAAATGATTGGTACCAGAGACTTTTCGGCCTTCTTAACTGTAGCTACTTGTATTGAATTCATGGAGCAACATAATTGGAAAGCTGTTGGAAAAAAATGTCATGAAATGGTTTTAGAACATGCTCCAAGATTTTTTGCCTTATTCAATAGCAAGCCAATCTGTCCACTTAACAGTGAGTGGATTGGACAAATGATTAGCATTCCCATTCAAACACCAGATCCAGAAAAATTACAAAGAACTTTATTTTTAGATTATAAAATAGAAGTACCTATTATGCGACAAGGCGATGATGTGTATTTAAGATATTCTATTAATGCCTTTAATACAGTGGAAGATCTAGATGCGTTGTGCAATGCAATAAAAGAAATTCAAAAGCAAGGAATATTATTAAAGTAAAAGGTATCGTACATCTTGTTATACCGCTATAAAAAAGGGACACGAAATCGTGTCCCTTTTTTATTTAAGCCTTGGTATGATTACCAATTCAATGTTTTCATATATGCTGCATCATCTCTTGCAGCATCTAATTCATTGGATCCTGTATAGTGTTCTTGTTCAACAATCATATGCTGTACGCCGCGTTTTGCAACTTCTGGCAATAAGGTTTTATAATCAATCGTTCCTTTTCCAATGACACATGACTCATGCCCTTCTGGTGTATTGGCTTTAACCAAATCTTTAACATGCACTAATTTGAAACGATTTGGAAATTGATCCATATATGCAATTGGATTAACTTTTGCAACCCTTGTCCAATACAAATCCATTTCAAAATCCACCATTGCAGGATCTGTATTTTTCATCATCACATCCTGAGGCACAATGCCATTCATTGGAACGAAAGAATAATCGTGATTATGATACGCGAAACGAATGCCATGTTTTTTTGCAATTTCGCCACATGTATTGAATTCGTCTGCAAATTTTTTGTAGTGCTCAATACTAGGTTGTGCACCCTTATGCGGACAAATCAAATACTTCATTCCTATTTCTCCTGCTTGAGCAGCTTTAAGTTCGAAAGATTTAAAATCATCAGTATGTTCACAATGAGACGAAAACATATTCATACCTAAATCATCCATCACTTTTTTTAATTCGGTATGTTTCATCCCCCAAAATAAGCCCAAGTCCCCTTCAAATCCTTCAATTTTTTTATACCCATTCGCAGCAACCTGTTTTAAAACACCCATGGTGTCTTTGTATAAAGCCATCTTAACGGACCATAATTGTAAAGCAAATGGTTTTGAATTAGCAGCCATGGCCATTAACTCATTTTTAAATGGCATCGATAATGCAACACTTGTTAAAGCGGCACCGCGTAAAAAACTTCTTCTTGAATTTGACATAAAATAAAATTGAAAACCGAATGAATAATTGTAAAAAAAATGAGCCTCCTGCAGGAGGCTCATCAGTATTTTTTTAAGAAGTCGCCCAAGCTTTTTCTCCTTTAGTATAAGGCACACAACCTTCATACTTACCAGGAACAGCCACATATCTTAACACTTCTGTTGCACCAATTTTTGAAGTAAACAAACCAGATAAGGTCATTTGCTTCATCATAGTAAAGTAATGCGTAGGGTCCTCTTTCTTTTTATTTGATTGATACTCCTTTGCTTCTTTATCCAAGTCCGTTAAAAAAGCAGTACGCTCTTCTGGGGTTGCTTCCATAAAAGCTTTCCCCATTTTAGCTTTTGAAGCTTTGAATTTTAATTCCTCCATGCCCTGCATGAAAATTGCTTGGTCCTTTGCTTCATAACAATCACTTACCATAATTTGCATGAAAGCGCCTACATTGGCCGCTTTCGCGCCAGGTGTATCGGTTGCAGGCAAGATGGTCTCTCCTACTTCATTTAAAAAGTCAACATCTGCTTGGGAGAAAGTCACACCCTTGGTATTGGTTTTACAACCTGTTAAGAAAGCTTCTGCACCTAACACTGTTCCACCCATGATGATGGCTACTCTAGAAAGGGCTTCTCTTCTGTTTATCATAAAATATTTTTTAAAAATTAAATTATAAGTTTCCTTTTTTCAATTCTGATACAGCAAAGTCTACTGCTCTAGCAGTGAATGCCATATAAGTCAATGAAGGGTTCACACAGTTCGCACTTGTCATGAAAGAACCATCTGTCACAAATACATTCGGTGCATCCCATACTTGGTTATTGCCATTCAATACAGAAGTTTTAGGATCTCTACCCATACGTGCTGTACCCATTTCATGGATACCTCTTCCTGGTGTGCCATCTCCTTCAAAACCTTCTACATTCTTAGCACCCGCTCGCTCTAACATTTCTTTTGCGTCTTCTAAAATGTCTTTACGCATTTTGATTTCATTGTCTTTCAACTCGCAATCAATGTTCAAGACATTCAAACCCCACTTATCTTTCTTGGTTTTATCTAAAGTCACTTTGTTTGTAGGATCTGGTAACATTTCACCAAAGCCCATCATACCAATAGACCATCCACCTGGCTCAGTTAATGCATCTTTATATTTTCCACCAATACTTACTTCTGCCACATCATGACCCCATCCAGCTCTGTTGGCGCCACCTTGGTAACCAAAACCTCTGATATAATCACGTTTTTCATCCCCAAGGTTTCTGAATCTTGGAATATAGAATCCATTGGCACGACGACCAAATGTGTATTTGTCTTCATAGCCTTCGATAGTTCCACCAGCACGATTGCCTAAATGGTGGTCCATTAAATTTTTACCCAATGCATCACTACTACTTCCTAATCCACCTTCCCATACATCTGTAGCGGAATTCATCAAGAGCCAAGTACTATTTAATGTAGAGGCATTGACAAAAATAATTTTTGCTTTGTACTCAATTGTTTTATTGGTTTCTGCGTCTAATACCGTTACGCCAGTTGCACGCTTTTTATCTTTATCATATTTGATTTCTGTCACAATAGAAAAAGGTCTTAAAGTTAAATTACCTGTTGCCATCGCAGCTGGTAAAGTAGAAGATTGCGTACTAAAATACCCTCCAAACTGACAACCCAACCAACATTTATTTCTGAACTGACATCCTGGGCGACCTTCATGCGGCACAGTAATATTAGCCGTACGGCCAATGATTAAATGACGGCTTCCTTTATATATTTCTTTAATTCTTGCAGCCACATCTTTCTCTACACATGTTAAATCCATTGGAGGTAAGAACTGACCATCAGGTAATAAATCAATGCCATCTCTATTACCACTGATCCCTGCAAATTTTTCTACATAATCGTACCATGGTTCAATCTCTTTATAACGCACTGGCCAGTCAACTGCAATGCCATCTTTTGCATTTGCTTCAAAATCCGAATCAGCCCAACGGTAAGATTGACGACCCCACATTAAAGAACGTCCACCTACATGGTATCCTCTAAACCAGTCAAAGCGTTTTGTTTCTGTATAAGGATGGTCCTTGTCAGAACACCAATAATCTAAATTCGTTTCGTTCAATGGGTAGTCACGTTTTAACACAGGATAATCTTCGATCATCTGTTGTGTTCTACCACCTCTATGTGGAAAATCCCAAGCTTCTTTATCTGCATTGACATAATCCTTGATGTGTTCGATGTTTCTTCCACGCTCTAACATTAAGACTTTAAGTCCTTTTTCTGTAAGCTCTTTAGCAGCCCATCCGCCACTGATTCCAGAACCTACTACGATTGCGTCATACTGTTGTTCGGCCATTGTAAAAAATTTATGAGTTGTTATGATTGGTTTAAAAAAGCAATATTTAAATATCGCAAACAGTAACTGCTTGCTTGAGTGAACTAATTTTATCTGGGTTCGTTGCAATAAATTCATGTGCCACATAACCATTGTATCCAGTGGCTTTGATCGCACGCATGATGGCTGGATAATTTAATTCCTGACGATCATCTAATTCATGTCTGCCTGGTACGCCCGCTGTGTGGTAATGCCCGAAATAAGTATGACTATCTTGAATGGATCGAATGATATCTCCTTCATCTATTTGCATATGATAGATATCAAAAAGAATTTTAAAATTCGGAGAACCCAATTGCTTACATAGTTCGATGCCCCATGCAGACTTATCTCCCATATAATCTTTATGGTCTACTTTAGAATTGAATAATTCAATATGAATGGTCACACCTTTCGCTTCGGCCAATGGCATGATTTTTTTTAATCCTTCAATACAGTTTTTCATTCCTGTAGCATCATCCATCCCATTTCGATTACCCGAAAAACAAATTAAATTTTTATACCCAGCTGCTGCTACCAATGGAATTGCTTCCAAATAATCTTTGATCAACCAAGGATGATGCATTGGGTTGTTCCAACCTTTTGTCAAACTTGTTTCACCAGCAGTATAACACATAGAACAATCGATGCCATGCTTTTTTACGGTCTCCCACTCGCTTGGTTTTAATAAATCAATCGCATTGAATCCAATGCGTTTAACTTCCTTACATAAATCTTCCAAACTCAAATCACTATAACACCATCTGCAAACACTATGGTTGATATTGCCTTTTAAATTAGCTGCATCGGTTGGTGGATTGGATAGATTTGCTAATTGTGTACTCGCTTGATGTGGTAACACCAAACCAGCAGCTACCGAGGCAGAGCCGGATAAAACTTGTTTCAGTAATTTTCGTCTATTAAGCGGTGTAGACATAGTAACCAAGCATTAGGATGAGTTTATAAATGTAAATTTATTTTTGCATTCTTTTCAAATATTTTCTTGTTAAAAAAGGGTTTTTTTGAGAAATAATGAGGAAATTGCTCTTACAATAGGATGAACGTGTTATATTGACACATTCAACTTATTTTATAAGCTTAAAAACTCCCTATAAAATGAATAGAAAACTACGCATGGGTATGGTAGGTGGTGGTAAAGACGCATTCATTGGCGCCATCCATAGACTTGCTGCAAATATGGACGGACTCATTGAGGTTAAATGTGGTGCATTAAGTATCAACCCGGAAATTGCTGTAGCATCAGGAGAAGCTTTATTCCTTCCTAAAGAAAGAACTTATTTGACTTATGAGGAGATGATTACGAAAGAAGCACAATTACCAGCCGATGAGCGCATTGATTTTGTAACCATTGTAACACCCAATTTTGCGCATTTTGCACCTGCAATGATGGCCCTTGAAAATGGCTTTAATGTGGTGATAGAAAAGCCAATTACTTTCTCCTTAGAAGAAGCAAAATTATTACAACAAAAACTCGAAGAAACAGGCTTAATACTTTGCTTAACGCATACTTATTCTGGCTATCCAATGGTCAAGCAAGCGAAGGCGATGGTGCGCGAAGGCAAGCTGGGTAAGATTCGTAAGGTTTGGGTAGAATATCCA